>Ga0310690_10000078_pt1 | contig 215745 bp, 202 predicted proteins | sample AusTroGonzalo_MG_2_FD_207661 | JGI IMG/M metagenome (GOLD analysis project Ga0310690, IMG submission 207661) | Bovine rumen microbial communities from tropical cattle in Woodstock, Queensland, Australia - Gonzalo_04 (v2) (version 2) | ecosystem: Host-associated > Mammals > Digestive system >... | reverse complement strand
TGCACCATCGTTATCGGCCATCCAGCTGAACAACCACAACCCAAAGATAAGTGGAAGCCAGAGAACGTGTCGTATAACGAATATGGCGGAAAGGCAGAGTAAACCAATCTATAACGTGAAGCATTGGTTGCAATCGCTCTCGTTCAGAACGGGAGTTATCGTACTGCTATGCTGCATTCCATTCTATATTTTGTCCTTCGCCCAAATGCTATTACCTATCAGCGTAACGGCAAAAGGCATCCTTTGGACGGTGCTCTTCGGATTGGCAAAGACTTGCCAGTATGGAGGTCTGACCATTTTGGGCGTAGAAGGATATAAACGACTCAAAGACAAGTTTAAACGCAAAAACTAATAGAATTAAAAGATGAAACAGTTTGTGATTAAGGCCTACGATGGCGAAGGTAAACTGGATAAGAGAATGGAGGTTCGCCCCCGTCATTTTGAAGGCATGGAGAAAATGAAAGAGCACATCCTCTGTGCCGGAGGTATGCTTGACGATGACGGAAAGATGATAGGCTCTCTGCTTGTCATGGAGTTCGAGAACCGTGAGCAGGTTGACGAATACCTGGCGAATGAACCTTACGTGGTGGAACATGTCTGGGAGAGAATTGAAGTCGAGCGGATGAATGTTGTTATCTTCGACAGAGAGATTATCCGGGAAAGAATCTGATGGAAACGGAATATATGGATTTCAAAGGAAAAATTGCCGTAATAACCGGCGGTGCACAGGGCATCGGACGGTGTATTGTGGAAGAGTTTCAGAAAGCAGGCGCTACGGCTTGTGTGATTGATAAGCAGCAGGGCAACCACTTTGTTGGCGACCTTGCTGACAAACAAGTGTTGGAGCGGTTCGCTAAAGAAGTGATAGAGCTGCACGGCCATGTGGATTTCCTCGTCAACAATGCCCTGCCACTGATGAAGGGCATCGACGAATGCAGCTACGAGGAGTTTCAGTATGCCATGAGCGTAGGCGTGACGGCTCCGTTCTACCTCGCCAAACTCTTCGCCCCGTATTTCGCCGAAGGTGCAGCCATCGTGAATATCTCGTCCTCGCGCGACCGTATGAGCCAGCCGCAGACAGAGAGCTACACGGCTGCAAAGGGTGGCATTGCGGCACTGACCCATGCTCTTGCCGTAAGCCTGGCGGGCAAGGTACGTGTGAACAGCATTTCGCCCGGTTGGATTGACACCGCCTATACTGTATATGAAGGTTCCGATGCCGTGCAGCAGCCTGTCGGGCGTGTGGGTAATCCCAAGGATATTGCAAACATGGTGCTCTATCTCTGTTCCGACAAGGCGGGCTTCATCACAGGCGAGAACATCTGCATTGACGGCGGCATGACCCGTCAGATGATATACCATGGCGACCATGGTTGGACTTTGGGAGCGAAAACAGATAAAGACTAAAATAGACAGAACTATGACTAAAAAGCTATTCGCATTATGCGCATTGAGCCTGACGGCGGCTCTTGCATGGGGACAGAGTCCTGTAGTTAAGGTTGAAGGAGGATTGGTGCAGGGTGTTGCCTCCACATCGAGTGATGTAACCGTGTTCCGAGGCATCCCATACGCAGCACCTCCTGTGGGTGATCTCCGTTGGAAGCGTCCACAGCCCGTCGTAAAGTGGGAAGGCGTGAGAAAAGCCGACACATTCAGCAACATCTGCTGGCAGCCGGGTAATGCCGTCGGCACGTTCTACGGCAATGAGTTCTACTGGAAGGAGAATACCGTACAGAGCGAGGACTGCCTGTATCTGAACATCTGGGCACCAGCCGATGCCGTCAGCCAACAAGACAAGAAACTCCCTGTGGCATTCTGGGTACATGGCGGTGCCTATTTCAACGGCTACGGACATGAGATTACGATGGATGGCGATGCATGGGCTAAGCGTGGCGTAATCCTCGTCACCATCAACTACCGTCTGGGCATCTTCGGCTTCCTCGCCCACCCAGAATTGTCGGCAGAGACAGCAGACGGCACATCGGGCAACTACGGCACATACGATCAGGTGGCAGCCCTGAAATGGGTGTATGAGAATATCGCGCAGTTTGGCGGCGACCCCAATAATATCACCGTTCTCGGACAGAGTGCGGGGGCTGCCAGCATCAAGAATCTGGTCTCGTCGCCCTTGTCGAAAGGTATGATCAAGAATGCGGTCATCCAAAGCGGTGGCGGCATCAGCGAGACGGCAATGCCAAGTTCAGACAATGGCCAGAAGCAGGCCGAGCAGACGGGCAAGACCTTTATGGATAAGTTTGGCTACACCTCTCTGAAGAAGATGCGTAACGCACCAGCCGAAGAACTGCTCAATCATTTCAAGGCAGAGGGCATGGGACTCTTCAGGCCACATATCGACGGCGTCCTGCTGAAGGAGAGTTTCGACGATGCTGCCAGAAACCAGCATCTGGCTGATGCAGAATACATGATTGGTTGCACACTGGATGACATCCGCCCGATGGGCAAGCAGATTGATGCGTTCTGCTTCTTGCGCGACTCGCTCGACCATCGTCCGGCCTATCAGTATCTCTTTGCCCGCAAACTGCCTGGCACACACGACGGAGCCTTCCACTCAGCCGAACTGTGGTATATGTTCCACACGTTGGATCGCAGTTGGCGACCTATGACAGAGGCCGATTACAAACTGGCAGATGAAGTGATGGACTGCTGGACGAACTTCGTAAAGTACGGCAATCCGGGCTGGCATCCGTTCACACTTGCCAATCCCTACGTCATGACATTCAATATCAAATAACTAGGATGTAAGATGAATAATCTGAGGAACAAAGCGGCGTTGTCTGTCCTATTGATGGTCAGTTTGGGACATCTTCTGAATGATATGTTCCAGGCTGTCATCCCTGCCATATACCCGATGATCAAGGAATCGTTGGGACTGAGCTTCATGCAGATAGGAGCTATTACGCTGACCAACCAGATTACCTCTTCTTTCCTACAGCCTATGGTGGGCTATTTCTCCGACAAGTACCCGAGGCCATACGGATTAGTGGTTGGCATGTGCTTTACAATGACAGGACTGTTGCTGCTGTCAGTGGCTGAGAGCTTCCCGCTGGTGCTGTTCTCCGTGGCTTTCGTAGGTGTAGGATCATCGGTTCTACATCCAGAATCCTCAAAGGTGGCACGACTGGCATCCGGTGGAGCCAAGGGCATGGCTCAGTCGATATTCCAGATTGGTGGAAACGTGGGAAGGGCCATCGGTCCTGTTGCCGTAGCCTTGATTGTCATTCCTCACGGACAAGGCAGCATCCGCTGGTTTGCACTGCTTGCTGTTGTGGCAATATGGTTGCTGGCAAAGATTGGCAGTTGGTATAAGAAACAGCAGGAACTGACGGAGCAGCGAGAGCAGAGCCAAGCTCACTTGAGCTCTGCCGAGTCGCGACGGAAGTCGACCGAAGGTCAGCTATATGGGAGAAGCAAGTCGAAATACGACATTGAGAACGTAAGCCGTCTGTCAAAACAACAAATCATCGCAGCCTTACTTGTGCTGTTGATTCTGATGTTCTCCAAGGACTTCTATACGGCAAATCTCCAGAGTTACCTGACGTTCTATATGATTGACAAGTTCGGTCTGTCCGTCACAGCTTCGCAGTATGTACTGTTTGCCTATCTCGTCTCTACAGCCATCGGACTGCTGATCGGCGGAGAGGTCGGCGACAGATACGGACGAAAGTATGTTATCTGGGTAAGCATCCTCGGCTCGTCACCGTTCGCACTCCTGCTGCCGTACTGCGATCTGACTTGGACGATAATCCTTGTTATCCTCGTTGGAATGGTCATGTCGTCGGCTATGTCGGCCATCCTTGTGTATGTTACTGAACTCCTGCCCGGCAATGTCGGCATGATCTCCGGGGCTTTCTTCGGTCTGGCCTTTGGCTTGGGCGGTATCGGTTCTGCCCTTTTCGGCTGGCTGGCAGACTATTCGAGTATTCAATACGTGTTCCAGCTGACGGCCTTCCTGCCTCTGTTGGGCATCGTCACCTACTTCTTACCGAATATTAAAGAAAATAGTGTTTAACGACATAAAGCAAAGATGAACGTAGAAGAGTTCCGTGAATACTGCCTGTCGTTGCCCGATGTGACCGAGGCGACACCCTTTGAGAAATTCTCGAAGGGAAAGTTCACCATTCTTGTATTCTACGTTAACAGTCACATGTTCTGCTACTTCAATGTCGATGACTTCTCAAACATCACCATCAAATGTGAATCGTCTGAGATGGCAGAGTTGAAGGAGCATTATCAAGCCGTTAGTGAACCATTCAATGGTGACAAACGATATTGGATAAGTGCCCAACCGAACATGGACTTATCCGATACAGACTTGAAGGAATTGGTACGCAAGTCATATGAAATAGTCAAGGCTGCGTATAAGCGAGAGAAGAGTGATGCTCGCATCAGCTCTTCCGAGCGTAAGCAGGCTCGGCCAAAGGCCAAGGCGAAATATAGGAAGCATGGATGAGATGTGGAACCTGTGGCACGGATGCCACAAGAAGAGCGAGGGCTGCCAACACTGCTATGTGTTCCGGCGCGATGCGGAGTTTGAGAAGGACTCCAACGTCGTGACCAAGACCTCCAGCTTCAATCTTCCCATCCGTCGTGATCGCAGCGGAAACTGGAAAGTACCGTCAGGAACGCTGATGTGGACATGCTTCACGTCGGACTTCTTCATCGAGGAAGCTGACCAGTGGCGCGAGGATGCCTGGCTGATGATTCACCGTCGCAGTGACCTGCATTTCTTCATGATCACGAAACGACCCGAACGGATTCTCCAATGCCTGCCGGAGGATTGGGGCGACGGCTATGAGAATGTCACCATCTGCTGTACAATGGAAAACCAGCGGCGAGTGGATGAGCGGTTGCCGCTCTACCGTGAGTTGCCCATCCGTCATAAGTCAATCATCTGTGAACCGTTATTGGAGAGCATTGACTTCCACAATGCTCTTGGCTCCTGGTGTGAACAGGTGACGGTTGGCGGCGAGTCTGGTTCTGAAGCCCGTGTCTGTGATTATGCCTGGGTTCTCGGCATCCGTGAGCAATGCATCGCAGCTAATGTTCCCTTCCATTTCAAGCAGACAGGTGCGCATTTACGCAAGGATGGCCGTATCTACAACATCCCGCGAAACCTGCAGATGAAGCAGGCGCATAGGGCAGCTATTGATTACAATACTAACCAGAAAGAATCACCCGACAATGCTTAGAGACTTCATAGCCATCGACTTCGAGACGGCCAATCAGGAACCGTCGAGTGTCTGCTCCATTGGAGTGGTCATGGTGCGTGAAGGGCAGATTGTGGACTTGTTCTACAGTCTGATCCAGCCAGAACCGAACTACTATAATTATTGGTGCCAGCGGGTGCATGGTATTTCTGAAAGCGATACTGAGGATGCGCCAGTGTTTTCCAAAGTGTGGCAGCAGTTGGAGGAACGTATTGTGGAGGTGTATTTCTCAGATCAAGAGACAGATGATATAAGATACCAGATAGCTGCCCTACCCTTTGTGGCTCACAATGCCCGCTTTGACGAAGGTTGTCTGAAGGCAGTGTTCAGAGTCTATCAGATGGACTATCCCGACTACCGTTTCTATGACACCTTGACGGCTTCACGCAGACAGTTCGGACAGTCATTGCCTAATCATCAGCTTCACACTGTTGCTGCTGCCTGTGGCTACGACCTACAAAACCATCACCATGCTCTGGCCGATGCCGAAGCCTGTGCCGCGATAGCATTATATCTGTTATAAGAAATCTCCGTTTATCACATTTCCGTGCAGAATATCCCTAATATTTGGCAGAAACAGTAATAATCTGTACCTTTGCGGCGTCAAATAATTGATAATTGTAATGATTAAAAAAACGAATATGACAAAAGAAGAATTATTTAAGATGATGAACGAACATCCTGTGATGTACGTTGCAACGAATGAGAATGGACAGCCTCATGTACGTGCTATCCTAATGTTTAAGGCTGATGCCGATGGCATCGTGTTCCATACGGGAGTAACCAAGGATCTCTATCGGCAGTTGCTGGCTGACCCTCGCTCAGAGGTATGCTTCGCTTGTGGCAAATATCAGGTGAGAGTGGAAGGCAAATTTGAACTCGTAGAGGAAATGGCTCTGAAGGAGGAAATCGTCAATCACCCCTCACGCAAGTTCCTGAAGCCTTGGAGAGAACAGCAGGGCGACGAGGCGTTCTTCGGATTTCTGAAGGTGTTCCGCATGCAGCATGGCAAGGCTCATGTGTGGTGTATGGAGGATAATTTCAAGCCCAAAGAGTATATTGAACTGTAGGATATGAATGAATTCATGACTCCCCCGAAGCACGTGAACTTCCGTGCAAAGAAACTTTTTGGAGCCGTCGGCAATATCGTTGACGGCGCAGTAGCTTATATGGATCTTGATGGTGGTGGGCCAACGGAACTGCATACCCACGAGCATAACCACCTCTTCATCGTTACTGAGGGTGAGGCAAAAATCCTGCTGGGTGACGAAGAGGTGATAATCCATAAGGACGAAGCCTTCCTTGTTGAAGGCCGTATTCCCCACTCCTGCTGGAACAACATCGAAGGAGTAACGAAGATGATTGGTATTACAGTAATATGATAATAGAACTTGCAACAATACAGGATGTTCCTGCTCTGCTCGACTTGCAGCGCAAGGCTTTTGGTCCTCTGTGCGAGGAACTGGAATGGGAGGATGCACCAGTCTTGACAGAATCATTGGAACATGCCTACGAGGAATTCGCACGATGTACGACATTGAAAGTGCAAAACGACGAAGGGCTTATCATCGGTTCCGTTAATGGTAAAGTGACTGACGGCTCCCTATACATTGGCCGTCTGATGGTCTTGCCAGAATACCAGCAACAAGGCATCGGCAAGCTGCTGTTCCGAGAGATTCAATCACGTCTGCCGCATAGCCGTGCTTGGCTTTGCACATGTCAGCAAATAAGACCTCCATACGAATTCTATCTGCGTGAAGGGTTCAAACCCTATAAAAGCGAGAAGGTCGGACCAGGATTGACTTGGGCATATTTGGAGAAATGAAAGACTGTACGATTCTATCCATCAAGTCCCTCGTATTTGGTGATGGCCTGGCGCCACTCGTCAGGAAGAGGAATGGTTTGATGGTGTTCCAAATCGTATAGTACCATGATCGATGTGCAATGGCTTTTGACTTCTTGCGTATCGGTATCTATGATATCCTGTTCAAGATGGAAACTCTTGTTTCCTATCTTGGTTATACGAGTACGTCCGGCAATATGGTTATTGCCTTTAATCTGAGAAACAAAATCAGCCTCAATCTTCACAACTACAATAGCCAGCCGTTCCCAATCCACATCCTTGCACACGGTGGCAATATAGTCTGTTTTTGCTGTGTCGTAGAACTGAAAATAGATCGTATTATTTACATGACCGAACTTGTCTACATCGTTAAATCTTATCTGTAATGGTACGATGTGTCTATACCTATTATTTGTTTCTTCTGCCATCTTTTTACCCAAGTCTTAATCTGTTGGCTGCAAAGGTAAGCATTTAAATGGATATATCGAAAATCTCATCCTCTAAAAAACAAAATAACTTTTAAAAATTGACATAAGTCTAATAAGCATTTTTTCAAATCTCTCTTGCGGTTAAACGCCACCTCAAATGCCTTTGATATATCCAAAAACCTAATAAATCTCAAAATACTTCGCAAAGATAGCAATAATTCAGCATTTCTTGCTACTTTTGTGCTCAGATATAAGTGAATTTATGCCACCATGGTTGGACTTTGGGGGCAAATAATGTTTGATAACAAATTTAAACCAACACGATTATGGATTTCATTGAATTAGCAAGAAGCAGGTATTCCTGCAAGAGTTTTGACTCGCGTCAGATCAGTAAAGAACAACTCGGCAGCATCCTGGAGGCAGGACGCTGGGCTCCGACGGCAAAGAACCTGCAGGAGCAGCATGTCTATGTGGTGCAGTCGGCAGAAGGACTGGCCAAGGTTGATGCGCTCACACCGTGCCGATACGGTGCGCCGACCATGCTCATCGTGGCCTTCGACAAGAACAACGTGTTTACTTATCCCGGCCAGAAGTACGATTCAGGCATTGAGGATGCTACTATCGTGACCACTCACATGATGCTCTGTGCCAAGAGTGTGGGTGTGGATAGCTGCTGGGTGAACTACTTCGACCCCGACAAGATGGCCGAAGCATTCCAGTTGCCGGAGAACGAAGAGATTCTGACCTGTCTCGCCCTCGGCTATCCGGCAGAAGGCGCAGGGCCGCTGGCCAACCACAACAGCCGTAAGCCGATTGAGGAAACGGTAACGTACCTGTAAATGATATCGTTGTAAAAGGTAAATGAGCAAAATAATGATCAGAACAGCTAAAGAAGAGGATGCAGAGCGACTGCTCGAAATCTATGCTCCTTACGTCACTGATACGGCTATCACCTTCGAATATGAAGTGCCGACTATCAATGAGTTCCGGCAACGTATCAGTAATACGCTGAAGAAATACCCGTATCTGGTGGCAGAGGATGAAAACGGAAATTTGATGGGATATGCCTACGCTGGTGCCTTCAAAGGACGTGCCGCCTACGATTGGGCAGTAGAGACCTCCATCTATGTGAAACAAGGCGAGGCCGGGAAGGGACTTGGCCGATTGCTTCACGATGTGCTCCAGAAGGAACTACAGCAGATGGGCATCCTCAATATGTGTGCCTGCATCTCTGCCCCACGAGGCACAGATCCGTATCTGACGGATAACAGCATCCAGTTCCATAGCCACCTGGGGTATCGGATGGTGGGCCACTTTATGCAATGTGGCTACAAGTTCAACCGCTGGTATGATATGGTGTGGATGGAGAAGCACATAGGTGAACATACCGGAAAGGTGGAACCTGTGCGTTTCCATTCCTGACAGCCAATGTTTAATGACGTTTAAAGAATTGGCATCATCGTTTAACCGAGTTTAAATTCCGTGCCATCTTGACTATATCCCTGGCTTAGGCCAGCCCCTTATCAAGGGGCTTCAAACGTGCCAACAGTACAGCACCTGCAGTCAATGTCAAGGAGAGTGAGAAGGCCTACACGATGGAACTTGCAGCTCCAGGCATTAAGAAAGAATATTGCCGAGTCAGCATCAACGACGAGGGCAACCTTACCATCGCCATCGAGAACAAGGCCGAACCGAAGCAGAAAGTCACCAAGGCTATCGAGGTCTCGTAATTAAGGGCTATCTTGAATAAAACAACAGGGAGCAGCATCCGCAGTGGGTGTTGCTCCCTTTTTCCGTTAAACTGTGGAGCTGGAGGGAGTCGAACCCTCGTCCAAACAGGGAAACCATACGCTTTCTACACGCTTATTCCAGCCTTTGGTTTTCGAGCGCCAGCAAGACCTGGACCACCAACTGACACCTTAGCTCCTAAATCTCATCCCAGCATCGGAGCCTGCTGAAACTATTTCCGATTTAACCTGCGCCGCTTGATCTTCGGATTCGGGACAACATCCTTGGAGCGACGTCTCGTTCTCCCGCCTAGCAGGAGAATAAAGCTAGTAATCTACTATACTTCGATTAAGCAGCGAGAGCGTAATTGTTTTCGCCAATTATTTTTCTGCTGACTCAGATTATGGAGGGAACCAACGAGCCTCCGCGTGCTTACGTACCATCTCAACCCGCTGTCAAATCCAGTCAACCCCAGGTATTGATTCCGTAAAATCGCTGCAAAGATACGTTTTTTTCTTATTACATGCAAATTTTTCAGGGAAAAACCGTAACTTTGCATCCGATTATTTATTAATAAGGTAAAAATGAAGATCAAGAACCTGTTGATGGCAGGTTGTACAGCCCTGTTGCTGACATCCTGTATAGTTCCCAAAAACATCACATACTTCCCTGATGCGCAGAACGGCGAAGTGCTGACACTGGCCGACAGCAAAGGGATCGTCTTGAAGCCAACAGACAAGATATCCATCATTGTCAACACGAAATCCGTGGAACTGAATAATGTGCTGAACATGCCCGTGACCTCACAGATCATCGGCTATCAGGAGCAGCAGACACTCAACCAAAGCCGTGGTACCTCAGGCTACACTGTCGATCAGGATGGGAACATCGACTTTCCTATCATCGGCAAGGTGAAGGCTGCGGGTATGACACGTGGTGAACTGGCAGCCCACCTGAAACAGACGTTAGAGGAGCAGCATGTGGCGAAAGATGCCGTAGTCACCGTGGAGTACCTGAACCTCGGATTTTCTGTGATGGGAGACGTAGAGACACCAGGTTTCTATCGATTTGACAGTGACAAGGTGAATCTGCTACAGGGACTAAGCATGGCAGGTGACATGAAGATTACCGGTAAGCGACAGAACGTCAAAGTGATACGTACCGACGGAAACAAGCAGGATACCTATATCGTAAACCTGCAGGATCAGAAGTCACTGGTGACATCCCCCGCCTTTTACCTACAACAGAATGATGTGATCTATGTGGAGCCCAATAATTATCAGAAGCGGCAATCAGCAGCCAACTCCAATGAGATCACCAAAGCCTCGTTCTGGCTCTCGGCCATCTCCGTACTCACTACCGTATCCGTCCTGATATTCAAATAAGACAAAAAACTATGGCTCAAAATAACACACTGACTCTCGGCGAGTTCATCAGACAATGTCTCGCAAAATGGAAATGGTTTGCCATCTCCGTGGCCTGTACCTTGCTGCTGGCTATTGTCTATCTCGTTATCACCCCACCGAAATACACCAAGGCAGCACAGGTACTTATCAAGGACAACAGTGCCATGGGTGGGCTGATGGGACAATTGGGAGGACTGGCAGAGCTGGGCGGTCTCGTGGGCATGAACATGGGATCATCCAATGTCTATAATGAGCTTTACGCCATGCAGTCACCCTGGCTGTTGTTGAACGTCGTCAACCAGTTGGAGCTCGATATGAGCTACACCATCAAAGGCATCCGTAACAAGGATCTCTATGCTGAGGAACTGCCCATCACCGTGGAGTTTAAGACCCTCACTGACGAAGACGATATCAGGATGAAGGTGGATCTGAAGAAAAACGGAGAGTTGACCGTTTATAAGATCAAGAAGAACGACGACAAATACGATGACAAGATCACTGGACGCGTAAATTCGACGCTGAAGAGTTCCATCGGTGACATTGAAATCAAGGCCACGCCCTACCTGAGTAAGATGGAGGACGACGAAGTGACCATCACCGTGAAGCGCACGGAGCCCATGGCTGTGGTTGATCTGCTGTCCAAGAAGAAACTCAATATCGCCGTGAGCAACCGTGAGGCCTCGATCATCGACATCGAGTGCAAGGACGTGTCAAAGTTACGCGCCACGGATATCATCAACGCCATCATTGCTGAATACCGCAAGGAGTCGAAGGAAGACAAAGAAGCCGAGGCCGCCGTGTCGGAGCGATATGTCATTGAGCGCATGGCCTCACTCGATGAGGAACTCAAGACCCTGGGACAGCGCGTGGCCGAGCACAAGAGCAAGACGATGATGCCCGACCTGGAGGTGATGGCGACGATGTATGCCCAGAGTGCCAAGGATATCTCCGAGGCTCAGATGGAACTGACGGGACAACTCTATGTGGCACAGGCCATCCGCGACTACCTGCGCGACGAGTCAAAGAAAGATGAACTGTTGCCTGCCCTGCTCGTGACGGAGAATACCGGACTGGCAGAACAGGTGGGCGAATACAACACCCTGATGCTGCAGCGTAACAAGATCGTTGCCAGTTCCAGTACGGAGAATCCCGTAGTGAAGGATATGGACAAGCATCTGGCTGCCATGCACGACGCCGTGCTCGTTTCCGCAGAGAATGCCATCAAACAGCTTAATTTGCAGCTGAAAAATGTGACTGCCAAGGAAAAAGAAGGCAAGCAGTTGATTGCCTCTGCACCCAAGAAATACATCGACGGACTGACCGATGAGGAAGACCTGAAGGTGCTGGCCACCCTGCGCATCTTCCTGCTCCAGAAACGCGAGGAGGCTCAGATGACCAAGTCTCTGAAAGCCGATGTACGCCTGCTGACGCCGCCATTAGGTCTCAAGGAGCAGAGTTCACCCTTTGTCCCCCTTATCCTCCTCTGTGCCTTCATCTTGGGACTCTTCATCCCTGCGAGTTATATCGTCGTCCGTGAACATATCTTGAGAATCTAAGTGGATCTCGTAACCCAGATATCCATCGTTCTGATCCTTCTCATGGAGGTGTCGTGCCTGACGTATCTCGAGTACAGGGCCTGGCGCACGATCTATACCCCACTCTGCGCCCTCATGCTCCCCTACGTCGCCGTCCTCCTCATCACGATTGCCATCGCGGGAAACTTCGGTTTCGTACGCTTCAACTACGAGAGCATCTACGTGTGGATTCTCGGACTACCGCTCTTCGCCCTCCCCAGTTTCGGTTTCGCCACCCTGATGCGCCATTACCGAGTGCCAGTCACCTCCCCCGTTCAGGAGGATGAGAGCAATGGTCTTCCCAAGATACTCATAGCAATAGCTATCCTCCTCGTGGCCGTGCTCCTGTTTAAACTTTACACGACACTCTCCCACGGCTTCTATCTCTTCGGCACAGAGGATTTCGCCGAGGAGTTCAGCGGCCATGGTGTCTGGGCCCACCTCAGGGGCATGATTATCCCCATCCTCATCCTCGCCCTCTACTATGTCAGGAAGAAAGACCTCTGGCTCTGGGCACTTATCGCCCTGATGCTCGTCATCCAGTTCAGTTACATGGTGAAGGGTGCCATCATTATCACCGTAGTCTCCGCCCTGATGATGCGCCTCTACGCAGGGAAGATACACCTGAACCTGACACTTGCGCTAGGCGTCATCGTTGGTGCCGTCCTAGTGTTCTATCTGATCTATATGGTGATCCCCCTGCTGGGCAACGACGGGGAGGCCAACATGAACCTTGTGGAGTTCATCGCCCGCCATTTCGTGCATTATTTCACCAGCGGCACCCTCGGTTGGAGCTATGATCTCGACCAGGGCATCCCCGACCGTAATGACATCTCATATATCGTCGCACCCTTCGTGAACATCTGGAACGCCATCAACGGCTACGAGTTAATCTCGCCCGTGAACCCCATCTACTGGAATACAGGCAGCAGTTTCACCAACGTGCGCACCTTCTTCGGCACGCTCAGCATCTACACCAATCCGCTTTCCTTTGCCACCTATACCCTCGTAGGCAGCACGTTCATCTATTTCTGGAAGATGTTGGCAGCGATGACACGCAATATCTATATCCATACCATCCTGTTCTATTACTGTGGTCTGATGGCCATGGGTTGGTTTGAGTTCTACCTGTTCCACCTCTCAGCCATAGAGGTACCGATAGTGGCTCTGCTCTATGCGTGGCTGGCGGAAAAAGGAAAGGAGGTGAGCCTTGGCTAACATCAAGCGCAACCTGATGTACAGCACGGTGCTCACCATGAGTACCTACCTCGTGCCGCTAATCGTCTTCCCCTATATCAGCCGTGTGCTGGGTGTGGAGGGCATCGGCATCGTCGATACCGTCGATAACATGATCGACTACTGTATCCTTTTCTCTATGATGGGACTGTCGTCGGTGGGTGTGCGGGAGATTGCGAAGAACAAGGACAACCCCCAGACCCTGAGTCAGACGTTCACCGACCTGTTTGCGTTGAACCTCTACTCCACGCTGTTCATCGCCTTGGTGTTCTGCGGTGTGGTACTGATGTCACCCCGCCTGCAGGACTATGGTTTGCTGATCCCCATCGCCATCTTGAAACTCACGGCTAACCTCTTCTGGATCGAGTGGCTCTATACGGGTCTGGAGGACTTCCGCTATATCACACTGCGCTCCATCATCCTGCGCACAGCCTTTATCATCGCCGTCTTCCTTTTCGTACAGACGAGGGCCGATGTCGTCACCTATTATGCCCTCTTCGTAGGCATCACAGTGGGCAATGCCGTGTGCAACTGGTACCATAAGCGCACCTATCTGCACTGGGACATCCGTCGCGCCAATATCCGTCGCTTCCTCGTGCCTTTCTTCATGCTGGGCATCTTCGCCATGCTGTCGGCCGTCTATGCCAAACTGTCGCTGCCCGTGCTCAACTTCATCACGAACAACGAGGAGGCAGGCAACTTTGCCACGGCCACCCGTGTCTATCGCGTGGTCATCGCCTTGGTGAGCACGCTGACGGGCGTCATGATCCCCCGCATGAGCGTGCTGATGGAGGAAGACCGTTTCGACATGGTACGCTATTACACGGACGTTGCTTTCAAGTTGCTCTTCCTCTTTGCCTTCCCGCTGATCTGCTTTGTCGAGCTGTTCGCCCCCGATATCATCCGCCTCTTCGCAGGTCCAGGTTTCGAGGGAGCCATCCTGCCTATGCGCATCACGATGTTCCAATTGTTGGTCATCGGATCCGAGAAGATCATCGTGCTCCAATTGCTGATACCCCTACGCAAGGACCGCACCATCGTTAAGGCGGGTCTTGCTGGTGTGGTGGTCTGGGGACTGCTCACCGTACTCCTCGTACCATGCCTGCAGAGTGTGGGCACCAGTCTCGTATGGGTGGCCGCTGAACTGGTGGTACTCATCATCGCCGCTATGGAGTCCAGACGTTCACTCTCCATCCGCTTCCCCTTCGCCCTGCTGCTGAAGTCCTTCCTCTATGCCCTGCCCTATCTGTTGATGGGCGGTATCATCCTGTGGATCACGGACTCACCCGTGCTCAGGATCCTGCTGAGCATCGTGCTGTTCATGGCCTACGCCGTGGTTCTCGAGGACAAGGTCTATCAGACGGGTATCATCAAGACCCTGAGGGATATCTTCACCCGATAAATACAAAAGGACATGGAATACGCCATCGGTATCGTCACCTACCAGCCCGACCTCGCACGCCTGCAGGAGAACCTGAAGGCAGCGGCCGACAATCTCCAAGAGGGGACTATCCTCATCGTGGATAATGGCTCAGAGAATATCGCCGATATCCGCGCCATCGCCGCTGACGCCATCCTCATTGAGAACCCCCAGAACCTCGGTGTCGCTACGGCCTTGAACCAGCTCTGCCGCAAGGCCCAGGCTCTCGGCTGCGAATGGCTCGTCACACTCGATCAGGACTCCGTGATCCAGTCTGGCATGGTCGAAGCCTTCAGCCATTATACCGATTTGTCGGATGTCGCCATCATCTGTCCGCGCATCGAGGATCGCCACTTAGGACGCCAGCATACCCAAAGCACATCTGGCACAGAATATGTCACCCATGCCATCACAGCAGGCAACATGGTGCGCCTCAAGGCATGGGAGGGCGTGGGAGGTTTTACCGAGGCACTCTTCATCGACGGCGTGGATTTCGACTTCTGCCTGAAACTTCGCGAAGGCGGCTGGCAGATCCTCCGTGACAACAATGTCTATCTCTGTCAGGAGATAGGCCACGGCCACAGGATCGCCCTGCCCTTCCACCATCAGATGTCCGTCCTTAACCACTCCCCCCAGCGTCTCTACTACATCACGCGCAACTACCTCTGGATAGGCCGCCATCACCACCAGCGCCTCCACTGGACGTTCGAAGTAGCCAAGCGCCTCTTCATCGTCCTCTGCTTCGAGCAAGACAGATGGAAGAAGCTCCGAGCCATGTTTACGGGCATCCGCCATTACCATCAGGGAAAGATGGGAATACGCCTCGCGTGATGCCATTAACAACAAATTCACTCAGTTTTTTCAAAATCTGAGTGGTTTTTTGTAATATCCCGCAAAAAAGATGCGTCAAACAGAGTAGAGACAAATAAACAGAACAAATAACAATTAAAACATTACAATTATGGATTGGATTGTACCTCCCCTGGTTTGCGCCGTCATTTTCGGCTGCATCTACAAAGTAGTAGAATTGTTCGTTCACAAGCGCGAGCGACTGATGCTGATCAACAAGATCACAGAAATCTCTAACACCAACTTCAAAGGTATCAACCTCTACAACAGCGGCAACAAGTTCACTGGCCTGCGTATCGGATGGCTGATGCTGGGCGTAGGCAGCGGATTCCTCTTCGGATTCCTCATTAATATGATGGCTACCTACGGGCAGTATGCCACAGAATATGGCAACGCATGGTCGTATCACAACTCAGTAGGAGGCATTGTGTATGTAGCTTGCATCTGCATTTGCGGTGGCATTGGTCTGTTGCTGTCCTATCGGGCTGAGAGGAATGCAGAACAACCTAAAGAAAAGAAAACTGACGAATTCCAAGCCTAATTGATGCAGACGGACGAACAAGAACTGATAGCCCGGATCCTCGACGGCCACGCCGAGGACTTCGGCTATTTCTTAGAGCGTTACAGCCAGGAAGCCTTTGCCATCGTGGTGCGACTGGTACCACGACAGGAAGACGCAGAGGAACTGGTACAGGACGCTTTCGTCCGTGCTTTCAATCGACTGGAAACGTTCGAAAGACGATCCTCATTCTCGACATGGATCTGTCGGATCGCCTACACCACTGCCGTGTCATGGCTGAGGAAACGGCGCATGAAATACCTCAGCATAGACGAGCAGCCCAAGCTGACGGACGCAGAGGTCGATGAGACCCTTGACGATGAATCACGCATCGAAGAGCTACGTCGCGCCATCACGCTGCTGAAACCAGATGAGCAGACACTCATCACGCTCTACTATTACGACAACCGTCCACTCAACGACATTGCCTATATCCTCGATGCAGAGCCTAACACATTAGCAACACGCCTGCACCGTATTCGCAGAAAACTATATCTACTCATGAAACATGGAACAAACAAGTAAGGATCGCGCCCTGATGCAAGCCCTTGCTCCCAAGGAGCCAAGGCAACTGCCGTCGAATTTCCCTTATCTCACCATGCGTCGTATCAAAGATGAACAGCGCCTGGAAGAGCGTTGTCAGCACAGGATGGCCATTGTGACAACGGTCGTAGTATCGCTGGTTGGTATCGCTGCGCTTCTGTATTTAGTAGGCGATGTCCTTTGGAAATCTTTAGTCAGCGTCTGTAGTCAACCGGATACGTTTGTGCTCGTCTGGCCCACACTGTTCTGTCTGGTATTCTTTGCCTTGCTGAACCACTGGCTATCCCGCCAATACAGAAAAACCTAAACGTGCCATTACCCTGTAATCACCCAGAAACATTTTTTGGGGAGATTATAAAGGAAAAGAAGAAAAATGTTGTACCTTTGCAGCCATGAAACGGATTGCGGTATTCTGCGTGACATTCCACTCGGACGTGGAACTGGAGCATTACAAGGCCTCGCTGCGGCAGGCGGCGGAGAAGGTGGGTGACGAGGTGGAGCTTGACATCTTCGTGTCGCAGAACACGGAGGCAGACAACCCCGGCTACTTCGGCGGCATCCGTCGGGCGATGCTACAGACCGACGTCGCGGCCTACGACTATGCCATCATCAGCAACGTGGATCTGACGGTGGAGGAGGACTTCTTCGTGAGACTCGCCGCCTACGACTGCGCAGAGGATACGGGCTGGATAGCCCCGCAGATATGGTCGGCTCAGGAAAGCAGGGACATTAATCCGAAGATTATGAACCGCTATTCCCTGAAGACGCTGAAGATCCTGAAGACGATCTTCCGCTTCCCGCCAGTCTGGGCCCTGAAACGTGCCGTCTCCTCCCGTCAGAAGAAAGGGGAAATCCACCCCGTTGGTGAGATCTATGGCGGACACGGCTCGTTTATCATCCTGACAAAGCGCTATTTCGAATGTTGCGGTGTGATCAACTATCCCGTGTTCCTGTTCTGCGAGGAGATATGGCTGGCAGAACAGTGCCGCAAAGCAGGACTGAAAGTGATGTATGAGCCCAGCCTGAAGGTGAGCGACGCGGAGCATGCCTCCACAGGACGCATGAAACTGAGCCACTACTGCCACCTGAACGAGATGGCACTCGACTATATCATCCGGAACTACTACTGAATCCGCATCACACAGAGACTGCGGCGACCCGTATGGGTGGAGTCGAACGACACCAGCGTGCCGTCGGCACTGACACGCGGGTGCAAGTCGCACTTCCAGTTATGATTCACGTCGGGATTCACGAAGTGCTTCTGGCTCTTCACATCGGCCAATAACGACACCTCATCGTTCTTCACACTGACCTTCCATAGCTTACAATGACGGTATTTGTCGGGATAGGTATCCACGACGAAGGTATCGTCGTCGATGAAATGGTGATGGCCGTCGGAGTTGAGTCGGGGATAGCCGCAGCGCTTCCATTCACGCATGGTGGGGTCGGAGAAATAGACATGGGAATCGATATCCTCTATGCGGCAATAGGCCACGATGCCGTTCTGGCTGTTCCAGACAAAGTGGGATACCATACCCGTGGTGGGCGAGACAAACATCTGGCGCGTCTCAAGGTCGAGCACGATGAGACGGGTACGCTTGAAGGTGCCCTTGTACCAGCGATGAAGGAAAGCCACATAGCGGCCGTCGGCCGAGAACTCGGTATGGGTGACGAAATGAAAGGTATCGGCCATGTCGGCCTCGGGCTGTAGTTCGGAGAGTTGCCTCAGGCTCACCAGCATCTGGCGCTCGTTCTTCGTCAGATCCACCAGATAGAGGCCCGTGCCCTCGGGGGCATACGTCTCCAGAAGCGCCTCATCGTCACCAATGGCATAGCCGTAGCCAGGCATCAGCCGCTCCAGACGGCCATAACTGAAGGTGGTGGCCCAGCAGGCATCGGCACTTACGCTGTCGATGGGCCAACCGATAATCTGACGCTCACCTGTGGTGATGTCGCAGATGGTGGCATTCAGCCTGTCGCCCTCGCACGTATTATATATAAGGTGGGAATCATCGACCCACTGCAGGCGGCAGCCCTTGTGATAGTTCCAGGCACGTGTCTTTCCCACATTGTGCCACTCCCCGTAGCGCTCACCGGTATAATAGCCCACCTCGAGGGCATCGTCCTTCGTAGGCATGCGCAGGGAGATGGACAGACGGCAGCCAAGCAGACGGCCGTTGTCGCGACTGAAGGGCTTCACGTCGTGGAAACCGAAGAAACTGTCCTCAAGTATAATGGGCTCATGCTGAAACTTCGACTCATAATTGGGCAGCAGGTCATAGAAGGCCTGATAGATATTGCGGACAGCATCTTTCAGGAGATAATTGTTCTTGACGCGCTGATAGACAAATGACTCTAATCTGTTCATTATTATATGATTTTGGTGCAAAAGTACAAAAAATAATTCAAATGGTTCTTATATCTGAAATAATTATCGTACCTTTGCACCCTGAAAATTTTCCAGGGGGTATAAAAAAGATATGAGTCAGGATTTAGTTTCAGTCATCATGCCAACGTTCAATGCTGGCCGGTTTCTTTCCAGCAGCATTGATAGCATACTGGCCCAGACTTATCCGAACCTGGAACTGATCATATCCGATGACGGCTCGACAGACCCCCAGACCATCAGCACCCTGAAGCATTATGCCGCCAAAGACCCTCGGGTCAAGGTGAAGTTCCTCGAGAGAAACCACGGTCCCGGCTTTGCTAGAAACGAGGCCATCGAGCGGGCTCAGGGACGTTATATCGCCTTCTGCGACAGTGATGACCGCTGGTTTCCCGACAAACTTGAGAAGCAACTGGCCCTGATGCTGGCCAGAGACTGTGCGCTGGTGTGCTCGTCGTATATCATCTGCGACGACGATGACAAGGATACGGGCATCAACCTGGCTCCCCCGCGCATATCACTCCGCATGCTGAAGCGCGACAATAAGATTGGTTGTTCCACGGCAATGTACGACATCCAGAAGTTGGGGCAGAAGTTCTTCATGCCCGACCTTCGCAAGCGTCAGGACTGGGGGCTCTTCCTCACCATCATCCAGAAGTGCAGGATGGCCTATGCCATCGAATATCCCCTCGCCTACTACAGGAACCGCAGGAAGTCGGTATCCAGCAACAAACTGTCGTTGGTGAAATACAACATCCGTGTGTATGAGAAAGTATTGGGATTCCCCAAAGTAAAGGCTTATCTATACTTCCTATTCCTGTTCCTCCCCACCTATTATATAAAGGTACAAAAAAGGAAAATGGACAGTCGGCATTATCTGGAGAATAAAATAACACCAAAGGCACAATAAACGCTCATTTCCTGCGTTTTATAATAAAAAAACGGCTTATCGATAAATGACTACCCCCCAAGAACAGGTCCAATCATCGGGTATGGGACGGATACAGAATAGCGTCAAAAGGGTCATTGACTTTTTTGTGGCCGTTTCTTCTATCATCATATTTTCCCCGCTTATCGTCGGGTGCTATATCCTGATTAAACTGGAGGACGGCGGACCTGCATTCTTCAGCCAAGAACGTATCGGCCGATACGGCAAACCGTTCCGCATCTACAAGTTCCGCACCATGGAGGTGGACGCCGAGAAGGAAGGGCCGCAACTTTACCAGCATGAGAACGACGAGCGCATCACCCGTATCGGAAAATTCCTCAGAAGCCATCACCTTGACGAACTGCCACAGTTGTGGAACGTGGTGAAGGGCGACATGGCCTTTATCGGTCCCAGACCGGAACGCAAGTTCTTTATCGACCAGATCATGGAGCAGGACCCCCGTTATGAACTGCTCTATGCCATCCGACCTGGCGTCACCAGTTATGCCACCCTCCACAACGGCTATACCGACACGATGGAGAAGATGCTGAAGCGTCTGGAGATGGATCTGTACTATCTGGAGCACCAGTCGCTATGGATGGACATCAAGATCCTGTGGTACACCTTCGCCAACATCGTCTCTGGGAAGATTTTCTAAAGACCTATGAGATATCGGAATATCCTACTTTTCTGTGCCAGCCTCTTCTGTTCTGTTACTTCTCAGGCTCAAGATACGCTGGAGACCCATGTCACCTACGACCTGACGACAGAAGCCGCCGTGGGCACGGGCGACTATACGGCTTTCCAACTGACGGTCAATCGCCACCATGTGCTGAGCACCCGTCCCAATACCGCCTATCTGCGCGGAGCCGTCAATGTGGAGCACGACTTCTCGAAAGACCTCTCCCTCGCTGGAGCCGTGGATATTATCGGATCCGCTCATGCCGACCACAAGGTCTATCTGCAGCAAGCCTATCTGAACTTACAATGGAAGGGGTTCTTCCTGGAGGCTGGCAGCAGAGAACAGCAACAGGTGGTGCGCGACTATCTGCTCTCTACAGGCTCGTTCGTGAAGGGCACCAACGCCAAGCCCATCCCACAGGTACACTTCGGCACCAACGACTTCTGGACCGTGCCCTATACCAAGGGATGGCTGCAGGTGAACTTTGACTTCGGCTACGGTAAGTTCATGGACAACGGCTATCGTGAGGAACAGTTCCGTGAGAATGATGTCAACAAGACCTACGCCAAGGATATCTGGTATCACCAAAAGCATCTTTATCTGCGTAGCAATCCCGAGAAGCCCCTATTCATTACAGTCGGCATCGAGCATGCGGTACAGGTTGGTGGCACGAAATACTTCAAAGACCCGGAGAAATCACCTTCGCAGAAACCCCTTGACCTGAAGTCGTTCTGGAAAGTGATCCTGCCTAGCGGTGACAGCCAGTATTTCGAGAACAACGCCATGGAAGACTGGGTATGGGGTAATCACGTGGGTGTGATGACCGCCCAGATTGGCTGGAATATCAACAAGGACTGTCAGGTACAGGTCTATTTGGACAACCCCTTTGAGGACGGTTCCGGCATCCGCAAGGGTAACGGCTGGGACGGCCTGTGGGGAATGCAATATACCAACAAGGCCGAGGGCAGACAATATGTACGCGGCGCCGTTCTGGAGTACTTCCAGAGCACCAACCAGTCAGGCCCCCTACACTGGGACAGCGGCGACTATCCTGAGCCCATCCGCCATCAGATCACGGATCTCGTGACGGGTAAGGACGAATATTACAACCACTCCTTCTACGGCTGTTATGCGCACTACGGCATGACACCGGGCAACCCGCTCATCCCCTCACCTATTTATAATAAGGACGGCTATTCCGCCTTCCGCGACAATCGGGTGAAGGCCTGGAATCTGGGCATCAATGGTGAGATCACGGAGCACCTGTCCTATCTGGTGAGGGGTTCCTACCGCGAGGGATGGGGCACGTATGACGTGCCACTGGCCATCAGGCATCACTCTTTCGACGCCCTGCTGCAGGGCATTTACCACACAGGACCATGGCAATTCTGTGCCGCCTACGCCTTCGACAAGGGAAACATCTTCGGCAACTGTTCTACGTTCGACTTCAAAATCAGTTATCATGGCAAGATTCTTTAAATCATTCATAGTATGCGCCGTCATGCTGCTCGTTGCCTGCCAAGAAGGGCGCGAGGCTGGTGATCTGCTAGGACAATGGCGCCTAAAGGGGTCGGATACGAACTACCTGAGTTTCTCTGGTTCCGTCGCACTATTTCGCGACATTACGTTCTCAGACCTTGCCAAGGGACAGATCTACGGCAACTTCCAGTACAAGGGTGACAGTCTGTTCATCCAGTGCTACTCCGTCAGGGAAACGGCCTCAGACACTGCCGTCGTCGAGAACAACTTCGGCTTCAAACCCTTCAACAATATCCGCGTGAAGGTGGCAGCGCTCGACAAAGACCAACTGGTGCTGACCAAAGACAGTCAGACCTGGACCTTCGAGAAGTACTAAACTCAGCGATTATCCATATCCATAATATATCTATAGGGATTTCCCCCACTCAGTTTAGGGGAAATCCTTTTTATTTGCTTTCATTTTACTCTATCTTTGCATCGTGAATAGATAACAAAGTATGTCAAACCATTTAAAGATTACGGATATGAAGAAGATGTTTTTCGCACTGATGATGTTAGCAACTACCATCTCAGCTAAAGCAATGAGCTACGAGCAGGCCCGCAACGAGGCCCTGTTCCTCACCGACAAGATGGCGTACGAACTGAATCTGACCGAAGAGCAGTATGAGGCTGCGTACGAGATCAACCTCGACTACCTCATGGGTGTCACAGGGCGCGCAGATGTGTTCGGCACCTACTGGGAGCGTCGTAACCTCGACATGAGTTATATCCTCTACGACTGGCAGTGGAACGCCTTTGTGGCAGCCACCTATTTCTACCGCCCACTCTACTGGGAGGCAGGCTACTGGCACTTCGGCATCTATCTCCGCTACCCGTACCGTGACTATTTCTACTTCGGACGTCCCTACTTCTATACCACCTATCGCGGCGCCCATGCCTGGCACCGTCATGGCGGTCACGGCTACTATCACGGCCACAGCAACCACTATCGTCCCCATCACAATGACCATGTGGGCATGCATGACCGCTGGGATCGTGGAGACTACCGTGGTCCTCGCAACAGCTCCACCCGTGTGACGGGCAGCCGTCATAACGACAGGAACCATCGCGATGGAGGCAGTGGCAACTTCAGTGGCCGCAGAGACGGTCAACAGAACCGCATCGGCAATCAGAACCGCATCGGTAATCAGAGCCATTCGAGCCATCAGCCCCGTATAACGGAAGGGAGTCGTTCCTCTCGTGACACCCGTGGAGGATTCTCTGGAAGATCCCACAGCACTGAATCACGCAGTAGCAGTTCATATAGTGGCGGATCACGCAGTAGCGGTTCGTTTAGTAGTGGACCACGCAGCGGTGGATCTCACAGCAGCAGTACACGCGGAGGTTATTCTGGCAGATCACATAGTGGAGGATTCTCAGGAGGATCACACAGCAGCGGTTCTCGCGGTGGATTCTCAGGTGGATCACACAGTGGTGGTTCTCGCGGAGGTGGTTCACATGGAGGTGGTTCACATGGAGGTGGTTCACATGGCCATGGCGGTCATCGCTAAATCAGAGCTCGAGCACCCTGACCTCGGCATTCATCATACGACGTACTTCGCTCATTGATTTTCCATAATATACTGCCTGGATGGCCTTGTTAATGATCCCATGGCCTACAGCCAGCACCTGCTTTCCCGGGAATGTCTCCTTGACATAGGCGATGAATTCTCCTGCCCGGGAAAGCAGGTTTTCCAATGTCTCCACATTATCAGGCCACACCTCGCCCTTCAGGTCTGGGATGAAACGCCCAGTGAAGTCGCCCCAGTCGCGCTCCCTGAGCAGAGGTGTCGTCACCACCTCCAGATGATGGGGCTCGGCAATGATCCTCGCCGTATCAATTGAACGCTTCAGATCACTGGCTATCACGGCATCGAGCGGACGGTCACGCCATGCCTCACTGACCTCCCGAGCCTGACGGATACCATGCTCATTGAGTTCGCCCTGCGTCTGGCCTTGCATGATCTGGTTGACATTATCCACCGTCTCGCCGTGTCTGACTAAGTATAAAGTTGTCATTATCCTTTAAATTTTGTGCAAAAATACATAAATATTTGTGATTTCCATCATATTTTATTATTTTTGCAACGTAAAAAAAAGACTATTTGGTAACATGAAGATATTACAGAGTTCTATATTTCGCGCCCTCAGCGCCATTGCCATCGGTATTCTCCTGATTAAGTTCCCAGACAATACCGTCACGTGGATCACCGTTGCCATCGGCATCTTGTTCCTGCTTTCAGGCATCATTTCCCTCGTAGTGTATGTGCATGCCAGGAAAAACGTCTCCGAGTATAAGATCACGGATGCCCAAGGCCGTGTGGTAGCTGGTGAGAAGCCCACCTTCCCCATCGTCGGCGTGGGCAGCATCATCTTGGGATTCCTGCTGACACTGACGCCCAACATCTTCATCAAGGCCCTGATGTATATCATCGGTGCCATCCTGATCTTGGGTGCCATCAACCAGTACATGAACCTCATCAATGCCCGCAGGTATGGCAAGATAGGCTTCGGCTACTGGATCTTCCCATCTGTCATCCTCCTCATCGGCCTCTATGTCATCATCAAGCCCCTGGCTCCTGCCAGCATGGCGATGCTTGTGCTGGGCTGGTGCTCGCTGCTCTATGGCGTCACGGAGATGATCAACTCGCTGAAGTTCTATTCCGACAAGCGGAAGGCACATCAGGCAGAGGAGATACCTGTGGCTGAAGAGGTCATTGAGGCAACGAACGTGGAAGAGGTCGCCGAAGAGACGCCCCCTACCAAGGAACTGCCAGTGGCAGAGGAAGATACCTCTACACCCCAGTGACGATTCCCTCGATATAAGTCTTAAGAATATGGATGCCGGTCTTATTGTCTCCGCCTGAGGGGATGATAATATCGGCAAACTTCTTGGTGGGCTCGATGAACTGCTCATGCATCGGTTTGACGGCCGTTTCGTAATGCTCCAGCACCATATCCACGGTACGGCCGCGCTCCACCACATCACGACGGATATTGCGCATCAGTCTGACATCGGAGTCGGTATCCACAAAGATTTTCAAGTCCATCATGTCGCGCAGTTTCTTATAGTGCAGAGCCATGATACCCTCGATGATGATGACGGGCTTGGGTTCCACGTGGATGGTCTCCTTCAGACGGTTACTCTCTATATAGGAATAGGTGGGCTGCTCAATGGCCTCACCATTCTTCAACTTCTTGATCTGTTCCGTCAGCAGTTTCCAGTCAAATGCATCGGGATGGTCGAAGTTGATCTGCCTGCGCTCTTCCGGCGTCAGACCTGTCGTATCGTTATAATACGAGTCGAGGGGCACTACCGCTGCACAGTGAGGGGGCAGTGCCTTGACAATTTGTTTCACCACAGTGGTCTTTCCTGAGCCGGATCCTCCGGCAATTCCAATAATCGTCATAGTTTCAGGTATTTGAATACAATATCATAATAGTCTGCTTTCTTCTCCGCCTTCATCGGATAGGCCCGCGAACTGCTGGGCATCCGGTAGAGCCGCAGTGCCCTGCCGTCAAGATGGAAAGGCACGTATTCCCCCACCTTCGGAGGCTTGATCCCGTAATGGTCGCAAAACACCTCCGTGGCCAGTTGGCCTGCCGTGATGACAGCCTGACAGTCAGGAATCTGTCTCAGCATTGCGTCGAGATCCGTCGCCTCCACGATCTCCAGATCCTTGTCGGAGGCATTGTCCTGCGTACGACGGATACGGGTGGCCGTGTCATAGAGGGCAATTCCCTTCTCCTCCAAGAACGGGATGATCCGTTCCAGATCGAAACGCTTCTCCTGCTCCACGACGAAATGATTTTTGTCACCGAAGAAACAGATGCCAAAGATCCTCCACATGTCGTTGATCCAGTTCGGGTAATAGAACGCCATGCACCAGCGCTTGGGGGCTGGCGGGAAGGTGCCCAACATCAGCAACTTCGCCTTTTCAGGCAGAAACGGCTTGAAAGGATGGCTCTCTACGATCTCACTCATCGCTTATTCCTATTCGTTTTCTGTTTGCAAATATAGGAAAATAATCTGATCAGACAAAGAAAAAGACACAAAAAGTTTGTGGATTCAAAAAAATATTCGTACCTTTGCAGCCCAAAAGTGTGAAATCAAATTTTTAACATTAATATTTAAACTCAAAATGAAAAAAGGTATTCATCCAGAAAACTATCGCCCCGTCGTATTCAAGGATATGTCCAACGGCGATATGTTCCTCTCGAAGTCTACAGCAAAGACAAATGACACAGTAGAATTCGAAGGCGAAACTTACCCAGTGGTAAAAGTTGAAATTTCAAGCACCTCTCACCCGTTCTACACTGGTAAGAGCAAGCTCGTTGACACTGCAGGACGTGTCGATAAGTTCATGAGCCGCTACGGTAAGGCTGCGAAGAAATAAGATAATATCCTTCGAGAAAGAGAATAAAAATGCGTTCATGGTAGTTGCATATGCCATGAGCGCATTTTTATTTTGACAGATATCATCATTTTTTCCGCTTTTCTTTTGGCTAAAACGTGGAAAATGCGTATATTTGTGCCCAAGAACTTAACAAGAGACTATAATTTACAGATGAAAACAGTTTATGACTTCACTGTCAAGGACAGAAAAGGCAAAGACGTATCCCTGAAGGAATACGCCAATGAGGTGTTGCTGATTGTCAATACGGCAACCAAGTGTGGATTTACCCCTCAATACGACGAACTGGAGGCACTCTACCAGAAGTATCATGCCCAGGGCTTTGAGATCCTCGACTTCCCCTGTAACCAGTTCGGACAACAGGCTCCTGGCACTGACGAGAGCATCCACGAATTCTGCAAACTGAACTTCGGTACGGAATTCCCCCGTTTCAAGAAGATCAAGGTCAATGGCGAGGATGCCGATCCCCTCTACAAGTTCCTGCAGGAGCAGAAAGGTTTTGCAGGCTGGGATATGAGTCACAAGATTGCCCCCATCCTCGACGACATGCTCTCGAAGGCTGATCCCGACTACAAGCAGAAACCCGATATCAAGTGGAACTTCACCAAATTCCTCATCAATAAGAAAGGACAGGTAGTAGCCCGCTTTGAACCCACGGAAAATATCGACAATATCGCCAAGCAAATCGAAGAACTCCTGAAATAGATGGAAAAGACCAAATGCCTGATTATCGGCAGCGGTCCTGCAGGCTATACCGCTGCCATCTATGCCAGCCGCGCCAATCTGAACCCTATCGAATACAGTGGGATGCAGCCTGGCGGCCAACTCACGCAGACCACGGAGGTGGAGAACTTCCCTGGCTATCCGCAGGGTGTGGATGGTAACCAGATGATGATGGACCTGCTTGAACAGGCCCAGCGTTTCGGTACAGACATCCGCATGGGTTCCATCGTGAAGGTGGATTTCTCGAAGGCACCTTACATCTGCACGGACGAGGAGGGCAACGAGATTGCCGCTGATACCGTGATCATTGCCACAGGCGCCTCCGCCAAGTACCTTGGACTCGACGACGAGCGCAAGTACAACGGACAAGGTGTCTCTGCCTGTGCCACCTGTGACGGTTTCTTCTACCGCAAGAAGACCGTAGCCGTGGTGGGCGGTGGTGATACGGCCTGTGAAGATGCCCTCTATCTCTCCGGACTGGCCAAGAAAGTCTATCTCATCGTGCGTAAGCCCTTCCTCCGTGCCTCACAGGTGATGCAGCAACGCGTCAAAGAACGTGAGAACATCGAGATTCTCTTCGAGCACAACACCATCGGGCTCTTCGGCGAGAACGGTGTAGAGGGTGCTCATCTAGTAAAACGTAAGGGGGAACCTGATGAGGAAAAGGTAGATATCGCCATTGACGGCTTCTTCCTGGCCATTGGTCACAAGCCCAACACGGATATCTTCAAAGAATGGCTCGACATGGACGAGGTGGGCTACCTGAAGAAGATCGACGGTACGCCCAAGACGAAGATCCCTGGCGTGTTCGTGGCAGGCGACTGTGCCGACCCTGTGTATCGCCAGGCCATCTCTGCGGCAGGCTCAGGGTGTCAGGCCGCCATCGAGGCGGAACGTTTCCTACTGAACCAATAAGATTTCTTTAGTTGATAACAACAGAAAAGGCTCGTTTCACAACGAGCCTTTTCCTTGAATTACTTAAAAAACTAAATTAATCAACCATAAACCTTAACCATTAAAATCTTTTTCTGCTGCAAATATATAACAAGTATAGAAAAGTGATGTTTAATCTACGTTATTTGATGTCGAAAATGCGTTAATTAACGTATTTTCAACCAAAAATCACGCATTTTAAACATTTTCGGGCTTTTTTTTGAAGTTTTTCGAGGAAAAACGATACAATATCGGAATTATTTTTTATTTTTGCAAGGTATTAAACAACCATATAATGAGCACGCGCGTACTGCTTTTATCCCTTCTGATATTGGCAATACTGGCCATTATCTTCATCGTAGGTAGAAATCTGTACCTACGAAGCATGAAGTTGCGCCGTCGGCTCCAATTAAGTTCCGTCTTCATGAACATCACCCACGAACTGCTCACGCCGCTCACCGTGATCTCCGCCTCGGTGGATAAACTGCGGGAGGAAGAGCCTAAGTTCGGACGCGACTACGACATGATGCAGTTGAACATCCAACGTATGGTGCGCCTGTTGCAGCAGATTCTGGAAAGCAGCAAGTCTGATGCGGGCGAACTGAAACTCCTCGTGGCACAGGGCGATGTGATGGGCTATATCCATGAGACGGCAGAATGTCTCGAACCTCTGCTTGCCAAGAAACAGATGAAATTCTCCATCACCTGTGTCCCGGAAAGTATGATGGGGTGGATTGATGTTGACAAACTGGACAAAATTATCTATAATCTCCTGTCGAATGCCGCCAAATACTCCTCCGAAGGCGGAGAAGTCAGTATCAAGGCCATCACCAACAAGACCTACGACCGCCTCAAGATCACGGTGAGCGATACGGGCCAGGGCATTTCCAAGGAAAAGATGAAACATCTGTTCCACCGCTTCCAGGACGGTGACTACCGGCAGCACCGCACCATCGGCACTGGTCTTGGTCTCTCCCTCACACGTGACCTGGTCTATCTGCACCACGGAAACATCGAGTGCGAGAGTGAGGTAGGCAAAGGCACCACCTTCACCGTGACCCTTCCCATCAGCAAGGAATCCTTCCTGCCCGAACAGATCGATGAGCATCATACCATAGACTTCAGCGTTCCCAAGAATACCATTATCGACTTCAATACCATCGTCCCCGACGTGAACGAAGAGTCGGAGGCGGAGATTGCTTACGATGAGGACGTCTATAAACTGCTTGTCGTGGAGGACAACGTGGAACTGCTGATGCTGATGAAACAAATACTCAAGCCCTACTATCGGGTCTATGCGGCCAACAACGGTGTAGAGGCGCTGAAGATCATCCAAGAGAAGGAACTCGACATCATTATCTCCGACGTGATGATGCCCGAGATGGACGGTTACGAACTGACGAGAAATGTCAAATCCGACGACGACTACAACCACCTGCCCATCATCCTCCTGACAGCGAAGACCCAGAAGGAAGATATTGAGGAAGGTCTGCTCGCTGGAGCCGACGATTACCTCATCAAGCCGTTCCGTCTCGGAGAACTGAAACTGCGCATCGACAATATCGTAGAAAACCGTAAGAGGATACAGCGCGACTACAGTAAGAAGTCCATGGCAGAGACGATGCAGAAGCAGGAGGAGAGGATGTCTTCACCTGATAAAGAATTTCTGGGGCGTGCCTTGGAATTTGTATATAACCATTTGGAAGACGAATACTACGACCGTGATGCCCTGGCCACCGACATGGGCACCAGTACCTCTACCTTATATAACAAGTTACGCTCCCTCACGGGTCTCAACGTGTCGAGTTTCATCCGCGACGTCCGCATGAAAGAGGCTAGCAGGATCGCAGAAACGACGCCTGGCATCCGCGTCAGCGACCTCGCCTATCGCGTGGGATTCAAGGATCCCCGCTATTTCTCCACCTGTTTCAAGAAACACTTCGGTGTTCAACCGAAGGAGTACATCGAGAGCTTACAGTCAAGGCCAGAAACGTAAGCAGTCCGTTCAGCATCAGCAGTTCATAGCCGAAACGATAGCCTGACCATTGCCAGGTCAGTGTGTCTATGGCATAGCATACCAACGGCGAGGCCACGCAGATATACGGTACATATTGGTCTCTGGGCATCCGCTTCGTCAACATGCCAAAGGCGAAGAGGCCCAACAGCGGTCCGTAGGTATAGCCACAAAGCGTATAGATGGCATCGATCACACTCGTCGAGTTCAGCAGTCTGAACAGCAGGATCATCACCACAAACAGTACACTGATTCCCAGATGTGCCCTTTTCCGCAGGCGCTCATCCCCTGCCCTTCCCCGGATATCCACACAATAACTCGTGGTGAGCGAGGTCAGCGCGGAGTCGGCACTCGAGAACGAGGCTGCCGTCAGTCCGATGGTAAAGGGGAGCACCACGGAGAGTCCGCTCTGTTGTACGAAATCAGGCAACAGTTCATCCCCCACAGCCACGGGCATTCCCTGCGACTGCGCCAGCATCACCAGCAGCACGCCCAGCGACAGGAAGAGCAGGTTAGCAGGCACGAAGGCCACGCCATAGGTACACATATCCTTCTGGGCCTCCCTGAGCGACTTACAAGTCAGGTTCTTCTGCATCATATCCTGATCCAGCCCCGTCATCACGATCACGATGAACACGCCACTCAGAAACTGTTTCCAGAAGTTCTGCTTCGACACCCAGTCGTCAAAGACAAAGATCCTGCTATGGGCGTCAGCGGCAATGGCATCCACCGCCTCAGGGATGGTCATCCCCAACAGTCCTGTCACGTTATATATGATAAGGAGAAGGGCGCCAAAGAGACAGACCGTCTGGAACGTGTCCGTCCATACCAGCGTCTTAATGCCACCCTGACGGGTGTAGAGCCAGATTAGGGCCACCATCACGGAGACGGTGACGGCAAAGGGAATCCCCCAGGCCTCAAACACAAACCGCTGAAGAATCATGCAGACCACATAGAAGCGCACCACCGCCCCCGTCATCTTCGACAACAGGAAAAACGAGGCCCCCGTCTTATACGCCCTCGGCCCCAGTCTCTGGCCTAAATACGAATAGATGGTCGTCAGGTTCAGCCGATAGTAGAGCGGCAGGAGGATAAAGGCCACGGCGATATAGCCCAGGATAAAACCCAGACAAGTCTGCATATAGGTCATGTCGATACTTGTCACCATGCCAGGTACACTGACAAACGTCACCCCCGAGATCGAAGCGCCGATCATACCGAAGGCCACCATATACCAAGGCGATCTCCTGTTTGCACGGAAGAACGTCTCGTTCGTCGCACGTCTGCCCGTCAGTCGGCTGATGCCGAACAAGACTGCAAAATAAATCAATATTGTTGCAAGAATCCACATAATCGACTGCAAAGGTACTATTTTTTAATAAATTATCAATTATCAATTCTCCATTTTCAATTAAATGTGTTATCTTTGCAGACGGAATTTCAAAATTCTAAAACTTTTATATTATGGCTAAACAGAAAAAATTCATCCTCCAAGAGAGTGAGATCCCAACACAGTGGTACAACATTCAGGCAGACATGCCCAACAAGCCCATGCCTCCCATCCACCCGGCTACGAAGCAGCCTCTGGGTGTCGATGACCTGGCACACATCTTCCCCCGTGAGTGCTGTGTGCAGGAACTGGACACGGAGCATCGTTGGATAGACATCCCTGAAGAGGTGCTTGAGAAGTATAAGTTCTATCGTAGCACACCACTGGTTCGTGCCTATGCCCTCGAAGAGGCTTTGGGTACACCCGCCCATATCTATTTCAAGAACGAATCCACCAACCCGCTGGGTTCCCATAAGATCAACTCTGCCCTGCCCCAGTGCTACTATGCCAAGATGGAGGGCACGACGAACGTCACCACAGAGACCGGTGCTGGCCAGTGGGGTGCTGCCCTGAGCTATGCCGCCAAGATCTACGGCCTCGACTGCGCCGTCTATCAGGTGAAGATCACCATGCAGCAGAAGCCCTATCGCTCCAGCATCATGCGTACCTTCGGTGCTGTGGTGGAGGGTTCTCCCTCGATGTCCACCCGTGCCGGTAAGGATATCCTGACGAAGGATCCCACCCACTCCGGTTCACTGGGTACCGCTATCTCTGAGGCCGTCGAACTCGCTACGACCACACCTAACTGTAAATATACACTGGGTTCCGTGCTGAACCACGTAGGTCTGCACCAGACAATCATTGGTCTGGAGGCTGAGAAGCAGATGCAGATGGCTGGTGAGTATCCCGACATCGTGATTGGCTGCTTCGGTGGTGGTTCCAACTTCGGTGGTATCGCCTTCCCCTTCATGCGTCACAAGATCCTCGAGGGCAAGAACACGGAGTTTATCGCCGCAGAGCCCGACAGCTGTCCGAAGCTGACACGCGGTCAGTTCCGCTACGACTTTGGCGACGAGGCTGGATATACCCCACTGCTGCCGATGTTCACGCTGGGCCATAACTTCAAGCCCTCTAACATCCACGCTGGTGGTCTGCGCTACCACGGTGCAGGTATGATCATCAGCCAGCTCATCAAGGACGGTTATATGTATGGTGTCGATATCCCACAACTCGAGACCTTCGAGGCTGGTATGCTCTTCGCCCGTACGGAGGGTATCATCCCTGCACCCGAGAGCTGTCACGCCATCGCCGCTACGATCCGCGAGGCCAACAAGTGCAAGGAGTCTGGCGAGGAGAAAGTCATCCTCTTCAACCTCTCTGGTCACGGTCTCATCGACATGCCGTCGTACGAAGCCTTCATCAAGGGTGACCTCCAAAACTACACGGTCACTGATGAGATGATCGCTGAGAACCTCGCAGAACTCGACAAACAGGCATAACAAAAAAAATCCTCGCTCACTTGAGCGAGGATTTTTTTTGCTATATAATAGTTCTTCGGAATAGAAATCTTGTTTGTAATAGGTGTTTTATTTTATCGCTTGCAAAGATACAAAACAGTTATTTTGTTTCCAAACAAAAAAGATGCAAAAAGTGGCCCAACTATACACCAAATAAGATAACTGTATGATTATAAACTTGTTACACAGTGTATAGAGCCTATTTTCCAGAGGTCATCTATACACTAAATCTGGCTTTTGTCAATATTTCAGACTATCTTATCAGAGATTATAAAAGTGTTCCAACATTGTTTCAACACTTGGAACACTTTGTTTCAAGGTCAGAAACAGAGTGTTTCAAAGGCTGAAACAAAATGTTCCAAATAAGTTTGTGATTATGAAACAGTCTGTATATCAGAAAGATAATTAAGAAAATACGAATAATTACATTTAAAAATTTCCCATTAGTGTATAGATGACAGAAAGAAAATAGCCTCTATACACTAATTATTTTATTGATTATCAGACGATTATAATGTTTAGTGTATAGTTAATGCAAATATTAGATAAAAATGTTGGTAAATTATTGTGACTATCACATATTTTCATTATCTTTGCAGAAAAATCGCAAAGACATGAAAGATAAAGAAAGCCTATTTAGGGAGAAAGCCGAGAAGTACGTCGTCTGCCATAGTGAACGGTGTCCGTTACGTGAGCACTGTCTCCGTGCAATCCTCAGCCATTACGTGCCAGAGAACCGTTTCGCCACAAACAGCATCAACCTCAACAATCCGCAGATGCAGACGGAGCAGTGTCCCTCCTACCGTGACGACCAGCCCCGTCGCATGCCCGTCGGTCTCACGTGGCTCTACCACGACATGCCAGGCTGGCAGGAGCGCGTCATCAAGGCCAACCTCATCCGTCACTTCACCCGCACAGGCTACTACCGCTACCGCAACGGCTCCCGTCCCATCACCCCCGATGTCGAAGCGTACATCCGCCAACTCCTGAAAGCCCATGGCATCACCCAGGAGCCCCACTTCGACGGCTACACAGAAGACTATGTGTGGTGAAAAAGCGGGTGTGCCGTCGGCACACCCGCTCATGAACTAACCAATAACTAAAACCTAAAAACCTTATGTGATATGAATCCTTATGCGATATCAATCTGACGTGATACCTTCACTTTCTCTTCAACGACCTTGGGGAGTTCGACGGTGAGAACACCATGCTCGACCTTGGCGGAGATATCCTCCTTCTTCACGTCATCCGGCAGGATCAGCGTCTGCTCGAACTTTGAGTAAGAGAACTCACGACGCAGATAGCGCGTGTTCTTGTCCTCATCCTTCTTCTCCTGCTTGCTCTCCATCTTGATGATCAGGTTGCCCTCATCATTGATATGTACGTTGAAGTCCTCCTTTTTCATGCCCGGTGCAGCCAACTCTACGATATAGGCTTTGTCACTTTCTTTCACATTGATAGCGGGAGCCGTGCAGTTTGCCTTCGGCATAAAGTCCGTATCAAACAAATCATTGAACACACTGGGAATCCAACTGTTACTTCTCATTACTGGCATCATAATCGTTACCTCCTAATTCTATTTTTAAATGGTTATACATGTTGTCTTTTTTAGTGATTACCTTTCGGCTCTCACCAGACAATATGCAAGATAAATGCCAGTGGATTTTTATATGTCAATCTGTCAGAATTGCACGACAGATTGACAGAGCCACCTCAACAGAGGGGATATCGTTGACGACCATGGATCGCTTGCCATTCGCTTCACGAAGATTGCAGCGGCGCACATTCTGAGTCATATAGTTAATGACCCTGCCAAAAGCCTCGCTTAGGTAATAGGGACTATCAGCGACACTCACGAAGTAGAGATACATCTTTTGTTGCTTGAGCATGATCTTCTCGATACCCAACTGTTTACCTAACACACGCAAGGGAACGACGTTAATCAGTTCCTCGGCAACGGCCGGAATCTTTCCAAAACGGTCTATCAGGCGTTTGCGATAGGCCTCGAGATCAGCATCGAGACGGTTGCTATTGGCGAGGTTGTCAAGTTCACGGTAAAGGAGCATACGCTCCGAGTCGCTGGGGACATACTGATCTGGGAAGTACATCTCGATGTCGGACTCCAGAGCGCAATCGTCAACGAATGTCACATTAGGGTCAGGACACTTTGTGTCATCGGGCGATGACACAAAGTGTCCTGACCCTAATGTGACATTTTCATTACGGAGCTCAGCCATGGCCTGGTTAAGGATCTTCTGATAGGTCTCGTAGCCGAGGTCGGAGATAAAGCCGCTCTGCTCGGAGCCGAGGAGATTACCCGCGCCACGGATATCAAGGTCCTGCATGGCGATGTTAATGCCTGAGCCGAGGTCAGAGAAGTTCTCGAGGGCTTCGAGGCGACGGCGCGACTCTGGAGGCAGTGCCGCCAAGGGAGGTGCCAGCAGATAACAGAAAGCCTTGCGGTTACCACGTCCGACACGTCCTCGCATCTGATGGAGATCGGAGAGGCCGAAGTTATGGGCGCCATTGATGATGATCGTATTGGCATTGGGGATATCGATGCCGTTCTCCACGATGGTGGTGGAGAGCAGCACGTCGTAGTCGTAATTGGAGAAGTCGAGCACGATCTGTTCCAGTTCTTCCGGTTTCATCTGTCCGTGTCCGATGGCAATACGGGCATCCGGAACGTACTTATGGATCATGTCCGCAATCTCCTGCAACTGACTGATACGGTTGTTGACGAAATACACCTGTCCGTTGCGCGACATCTCGAAATTGATGGCATCGGCAATGATCTCTGCCCCAAAGGTATGGATCTCCGTCTGGATGGGATAGCGGTTGGGAGGCGGTGTCTGGATGACACTGAGGTCGCGGGCGCCTACCAAAGAGAACTGAAGCGTGCGCGGTATCGGTGTGGCTGACATCGTCAGGGTATCGACATTCGACTTCATCTGGCGGAGCTTCTCCTTCGTGCTGACGCCAAACTTCTGCTCCTCGTCGATGATGAGGAGACCAAGGTCCTTGAACTTCACCGTCTTGCCGATGAGTTTATGCGTGCCAATAATGATATCTGTCTTTCCATCAGCAAGGTCTTTCAGCAGGGCGGTGGTCTGTTTGGCACTGCGGGCCCGTGTCAGGTAATCCACCCTGACGGGCATATCCTTCAGACGGGAGGTGAAAGTGCGGAAATGCTGATAGGCCAAGACGGTGGTAGGCACCAGCACGGCCACCTGTTTACCATCCGTCGCTGCCTTGAAGGCGGCACGCACGGCGACCTCCGTCTTACCAAAGCCTACATCACCACAAACCAGACGATCCATGGGCTTCGCCTGTTCCATATCGGCCTTCACATCCTGTGTGGCTTTCAACTGATCAGGCGTATCTTCATAGAGGAAACTGGCCTCAAGCTCATGCTGGAGATAGGTGTCGTGGCTGAAGGCAAATCCTTTCTCACGACGGCGCTTCGCATAGAGTTTGATGAGGTCGCGGGCGATATCCTTGATATGTTTCTTAGTACGTTCCTTGAGGCGTTCCCACTGACCAGTGCCGAGGGCGGAAAGGCGAGGTCCCTCGCCACCATCCTGCGACCTGTATTTCGACACCTTATATAAAGAATGTATCGAGACATAAATACTGTCACCGTGCTGGTAGAGGATCTTGATCATCTCCTGATAGCCATCGCCCTGAGGCATGCGTACCAATCCACCAAACTTACCCACGCCATGATCGACATGCACCACGAAGTCGCCGATCTCGAACTGTTGGATCTCTTTCAGCGTCAGGGCCATCTTACCACTACGGGCCTTGTCGCTCTTGAGGTTGTACTTATGGAAACGGTCGAAGATCTGGTGGTCGGTAAAGACGCAGATACGCAGGTCGTCATCAGCAAAACCCTCGTGGAGCGTCTTATCGACGGGGGTGAAGGGTTGATTCAGAATCTCCTTCAGGCGCTCGGTCTGTTTGGCACTGTCGGCGAGGATATAGATCTGGTAGCCTTGCGACAAGTAATCCTCAAAGGATTGTGCCAGCAGATCGAAATTCTTATGAAAGAGGGGCTGGACGGTGATATGAAAATGAAGCGTGGCTTGAGGCTGAGACGAGGGGCGGTGGCCGAACTCGATGCGGCGGAACGTCTCGGCATCCGTCATAAACTGAGCACCCGTAACCAACTGTGACTCCCTACGCATCTGTCGCTCTATCTCGCGCTGCTCCATCTCAGTGGCACCTTCCATCTGCTCCATCCGCGCCTGTGAGGAGAAGCCCTCCTGATAGGCACGGTCGATGGCATCGCGGACATAGAGATAATCCTTCGTGACCAGTACCACTTCCTTTGGCACAAATGAGAGGAAAGGCACCTTATCTTCAGCGACTGCCAGTTCTGGCACAATCTCCACACGGTCGCGATGATCCTTCGACAACTGATCCTCCACCTCAAAGGTACGGATGGAATCTATATCATCACCGAAGAAGTCGATGCGATAGGGGTATTCACAACTGAAGGAATAGACATCAAAGATGGAGCCGCGCACGGCGAACTGTCCTGGTTCATAGACATAATCCACCTCTCGGAAGCCGAAACCACGCAACGTCTTCTCTATCTCAGTGATGCTGATCGTCTGGTTTTTCTCCAGCACCAGTGTCTTCGAGTCCATGTTCTTCTTCGACACCACCATCTCTGCCAGTGCCTCCGGACAGGTGACAATATACCCTCCCTCCCCTGAAGAGAGGCGGGCCAGCACCTCCGTACGAAGGATCTCACTGGCTGCGTCGCGCTGGGCATACTTAATGGCCCGACGATAACTGCTGGGGAAAAAGAGCACATCACGATCGCCCATGAGTTGGGTCAGGTCGTGATAGAAATAGCCGGCTTCCTCGGCATCCTGAAGGACAAACAACAAGGGGGTGTTGCACTTTTTCGACAGACTTCCAAAGAGCATCTGTGCCGAAGAGCCTAACAAACCTTCGAGGAAAATCGTCTTCACTGAAGATTTTCCCAACTCTTTTGCCAGAGCCGACACCTGCGGCAACTGTGCGTATAATTTCTCTAATTCATGTATATTCATCGCGAACAGTGTGCAAAATTACGAAAAAAGAAGTGAAAAACATGCTTTTTTCTCAATTTATTTGTACCTTTGCACCATCAATCATCAGATTATGCACAAAAGCGACAGTATTGTCATCATTCCGACCTATAACGAGAAGGAGAATATCGACAAGATCATCCGTGCGGTATTCGCCCTGGAAAAATGCTTCCATATTCTCGTGATCGACGACGGCTCCCCCGACGGGACGGCTGCCATCGTCAGGGGTATGATGGCGACGGAGTTCTGCGACCGTCTCTTCATCATCGAGCGTAGCGGAAAACTCGGACTGGGCACAGCCTATATCGCCGGCTTCAAATGGGCGCTGGAACACGATTACGACTACATCTTCGAGATGGATGCCGATTTCAGTCATGATCCCAACGACCTGCCACGACTCTATGCTGCCTGCCATGACGAGGGTTACGACGTGTCTGTCGGAAGCCGTTACGTGACAGGGGTGAACGTGGTGAACTGGCCTGTCGGACGCGTGCTGATGAGTTATTTCGCCTCGAAATACGTGCGGATTGTCACGGGTTTCAAGGTACACGACACCACGGCCGGCTTTGTATGCTACAAGCGGCGGGTACTGCAGACCATCGAGCTCGACAAGATCCGCTTCAAAGGATATGGATTCCAGATTGAAATGAAATACACCGCCCATAAGATTGGCTTCAAGATCAAGGAGGTCTCTGTGGTCTTCGTCAATCGCCGTGAGGGTACCAGCAAGATGTCAAGTGGTATCTTCGGAGAGGCTTTCTTCGGTGTGATGCAGTTGAGATGGGACGGATGGACGAGAAAATATCCGAAGACAAAAGATTAAAAAGGTAAAAAGGTGAAGTTGTTATTAAAGATACTATATCTAATCTACCAGATTTTTATCGCTTTCCCCATTCTGGTGGTGATGACTATTATCACGGCACTGGAGGTTGGCATTGGAACGACTATCGGCAACGGCCATTTCTGGAGTTACTATCCCGGTCGCTGGTGGGGAAAGATCATCCTCAAGGCATTTCTGTTACCTATTAAGGTAGAAGGGCGCGAGCATCTGGAAAAGAACCAGAGTTACGTGTTCGTTTCCAATCATCAGGGTATCTTTGACATCTTCATCATCTATGGCCACCTGGGCCGTAACTTCAAGTGGATGATGAAGTATCAGTTGCGGAAGATTCCCTTCTTGGGCTATGCCTGTGAGAAGTCGCACCAGATCTTTGTCGATAAGCGGGGGCCTAAGAAGATCAAGAAGACCTACGATACGGCACGGGAGATCCTGCAGGAGGGCTATAGTGTGACGGTGTTCCCTGAGGGTGCACGTTCCTTTACCGGACACATGGGAAAATTCAAGAGAGGAGCCTTCGCCCTGGCTGACGAGTTACAGTTGCCAGTAGTGCCACTCACCATCAACGGCTCCTTCGATGTCCTGCCACGTACGAAAGGTTTTATCAATCTTGTCAACTGGCACCCGTTGACACTGACCATCCACCAGGCCATCTACCCCATCGGACAAGGACCTGAGAATGTGGATGCCACCATGCGTCAGGCCTACGACTCCGTAATGTCGGCCCTCGTTCCTGAATACCAAGGCTTTGTTGAAAACCCTGACCAATGATTGCAAGAGACCTACCCCTGTTCCTACTGCTCATCCTCCTTCCCTTTATCTATTTCGACCTGCGTTATTTCCATCGGAAAAAGGCATGGTGGAAACGGGTGCTCCTGTGGATCCCCTGTCTGGCAATGCTGGCCTACACCGTCTATCTGGCGCTGGAGCCGAACTTCATCCCCGATAATGACCGTATCTTTATACTATACGCCTATCTGTTCCTGTTGGGACTGATCATCATCCCGATGTGGACCTACAGTATCTGTTCGCTATTGGGCAGAGGATGTCGCAAACTCTTCCACAAACGGAACAACTATGGGAACCTGTTGGGTCTGCTAAGCGTCCCTGCCGTATGGTTTGTACTGTTCTGGGGCACATTCGTTGGCTTCAACAAACTGGAAGTGAACCGCATGGAATACACCTCCAAGGATCTGCCCAAGGCTTTCGACGGCTATAAGATCGTGCTATTCTCCGATGCCCACGTAGGCAGTTATATGAAACACAACAGTTGGGTGCTCCAGCGCGCCATCGACAGCATCAACACCCAGCATCCAGACCTGATTGTCTTCACGGGCGACCTGCAGAACATCCAACCGCAGGAACTTTATCCGCACATCGACGTACTGAGTACCCTGAAAGCCAAGGACGGTATCTTCTCCGTACTCGGCAACCACGACTATGCGGATTATATCGGGGCCGACAAGGTGACGAAGGTTGCCAACTATCGGGAGACCGTCAGTCTGGAGCGTCAGATGGGATGGACGGTACTGCTCAATGAGAACCGTACCATCAAGCGCGACACATCCCATATTGTTATCGCAGGCATGGAGAACGATGGAAACGGTGAGATATTCCCACTTAGAAGCGATATCCACAAGACCCTCAAAGGTGTGACAGAGGATGAGTTCATCCTCATGCTCCAACACGATCCTTTTTACTGGCGTCACCAAATCCTGCCAGAGAGCCATGCCCAACTCACCCTCAGCGGACATACCCATGCCATGCAGTTCAATATCCTAGGCTGGTGCCCGTTATCACTGACGGGTACGGAATCCAACGGTTGGTATCACGAGGGACGGCAATCTCTCTTTGTCACGGCCGGACTGGGAGGGCTTATTCCCTTCCGTTTCGGTGCCACAGGCGAGATCGTGGTGATCACGCTCAAATCTAATTAGAGATTGGCAGCAAGGAACTTTCGGCAGACTTCTACAGGAAGGCCACGACGACGGGCATAGTCATGCAGTTGGTCTTCACCGATCTTCCCTAAATTAAAATAATGTGCTTTCGGGTGTGAGAACATCAGACCACTGACACTGGCATGAGGCTTCATGGCCCCACTTTCCGTCAGACGGATACCGATCTGCTTCATATCCAACAACTGATCGAGGACGAAGTTCAGGCTGGTATCAGGCAAGGAGGGATAGCCAACGGCGGGACGGATACCCTGGAACTTTTCTATCAGCATGTCGGGGATGGAGAGCTGTTCATCCTTCGCATAGCCCCAAAACTCTTTTCTCACCTGTTCATGCATCCGCTCGGCAGCAGCCTCAGCCAGTCGATCAGCCAGTAATTGGGTCATCATCTTCTGATAGGGATCGCTGTCGAAATCCGTTTCCAGACCAATTTCGGCCGAAGTGGCAAAGAGCCCTACCCTGTCTTTCTGGCCAGACGACTGCGGACGAAGGAAATCAGAAAGACAAAGATATGGAGGAATGCCTTGCTGTTGACGGAGTAGAGGGATACGCGTTTCGTCAATCACGATATCATCACCGTCAGCATTAGCATCAAAGAGTTCAAAAAGGGCATAGGCATGGTATTTGCCATCTAACTGTCCTAGCATGTCTTCCGCCTCTTTTTGCAGACGTGCTTTCTCGGCCTCATCCCTCACCTGCCACGCATAGAAGAAATAAGGCCAGTTGATATAGGGTACCAACTCCGAGATATCGTAGGTAAGTTTCATCTGAATTCGACGGGTCGTCCCTTATAATCTGTATCCACCCTACCCTTGCCATAGACGGTATGGCCGTTGCAGAGTGTCTGCTCCACCCGCCATAAGTACATATGTCCCTCCATCGGACTCCAGCCGCACTTGCTCAGAATGGTTTCTTTCGTCACCGTCCAACCAGCATGAGGACGGACGAGAACGATATCTGCCTGATAGCCTTCACGCAGGAAACCACGGCCACGCACCTCAAAGAGGCGGGCAGGATGATGGCACATCAGTTCCACCAGCCGTTCTATCGTCAGTACCCCCTGATCCACCAGTTCCAGCATCGTCACCAGCGAGAACTGGATCATCGGCATGCCACTGGCCGCCTTGGCACAACCGCCCTCCTTCTGGGACAGCAGATGGGGAGCATGATCAGTACCTAACACCGTGATACGCCCGTCATTCAGAGCCTCGCGCAAAGCCTCACGGTCGCGTTCCGTCTTGATGGCGGGATTGCATTTGATATGGGTACCAAGGGCAGCATAGTCACGGTCACAGAAATAGAGATGACTCACAGTAGCCTCGGCGGTAATCTTCGGATCATGACCCAATAACGCCAGTTCCTTTGCCGTTGTCAGATGGGCCACGTGCAGACGGGCATGGTGTTTCTGAGCCAGTTCCACAGCCAGACGCGTACTCTCATAACAGGCTTCTTCACTACGGATCTCAGGATGGTGTATCACCTTCGGATCATCACCATAAAGCCGTTTGGCCTCCGTCATGTTACGATTGATGATATCCGTATCCTCACAATGGGTCATGATAGGAAGTGGTGCAGAGGCAAAGATGCGCTCCAGCGCTTCCCTGCGATCCACCAGCATATTGCCCGTCGAACTGCCCATGAAGAGTTTAATGCCCGGAACACGATGGGAATCAAGCAGTTGGAACAGATCCACGTTATCGTTGGTTGCCCCAAAGAAGAAGGAATAGTTCACATGACTCTTCTGAGCCGCCAGTGCGAATTTCTCCTCCAAGGCCTCCAGCGTCGTCGTCTGAGGCACGGTATTCGGCATGTCAAAATAGGTAGTGACACCACCGGCAGCCGCTGCCTGGCTCTCACTGTCGATATCGGCCTTCTCCGTCAGTCCCGGCTCGCGGAAGTGCACATGATCGTCGATAACACCTGGCATCACAAAACAACCCGAAGCATCAATGATCTCATCATAGGATGCTTCGGGTATTGTATGTCCTTGTTTAATCTGACTGATAAGTTCGTCCTCGATCACGATGGAGCCATCGAAAATCTGGCCCTCATTGACGATTGTCCCTCCTTGTATCAGCGTTCTCATTTCTGCGGGAAATTGAGCGGCGGCAATTGCATGGAGTCGATAGAGTCGATAGCCTGGTCTGGAGCAGGAGGTGGCGGGGTCTGTTGGACTGGCTGCTGAGGCGTATCATCCACCAGGCCGTTCTGGCGCGCCTGGATCTCGTTAGCCGTCCTATAATACTCTTTCACGTATGGGTCTTCCTTGAACTTCTTGGTAGCCTTGCTCATGATATCCTCTATCTGAGGAGTCAGCACAGGATAGGGATAACCGCCAGTCATCATCATGAAGACGCCGGGACCCAGGATATTATCGAAGTTCTCCACGATGAAGTTGGTCACCAGACTGTCTTCTTGCTGGGCCAGACGCGCAGCCTCTGCGGAAAGTTGGCGATTGATAATATCCTCATCAATACCGTCGAGCAGCATCTGGCTCTGCTTGTGTGACAGTTCGTTCAATTCGTTACTGATCTGGTCATGGCGATGGATAAACTGGTAGAGTTTATCGTTCAGCGGCGTACCACTGACACTGCGCCCTGTATTATCAATGCGAATCTCTATCTCACCTTTCTCCACGACGACAGGCATCATCAGCGACTCATCGTCCATATAGAGATTGGCCAGTTTAACCGTATCCAACAGTCCTGCAAAGCGGAACTTACCATGAACGACATCACAGGAATCGATATTCTTCAGTTCCTGATTCTTCACTGTCTTCAGGTATAGTTTACTGCCATCAAGCGCCGACACGGAAGATGATCCCTGAATCGAGTAGGACTCGGCACAGGAAACGAGCGTTGCCACGATGGCCAATACATATAGGATTTTGTTCATAAATAATCTGTTTCGTGGGGCAAAAGTACAACGATTCATCGAAGTAGAAAAAAAAATTTGCGCATTTTAAAACAAATGCGCGCTCTTTTATAGTTTTTTTGCCTCTTTATCCAACTCTTTACTGATTCTATGCGTAGAATAGAGTTGCAGGATAGCGGCAATCAGGAGGGTTATCACCCATTTGTTATATACATATTCTATATATGTGATATAGTCCAGTCCAAGGAAATTCCCCGTATTGGCAATCATCAGCAGGGCCGACAGCAAAAAGAGGAAATCACTGATGAGCATCATCCTACGCAAACGGCGGATGACAACGTTCGTGCCCTCATAGCGCTGAAGGAACTGCATGGAGACAAAGGCAAGTGCCCCAACGGCAAAGACGTATGGTGCATACTTCCACGCCAGCATGCTCGTACCTGCCCCCATGACCATCAACAAGGCACCGATCAGATAGACGGCATTCTGGATACTATTCAGTTGTCTCATGGCTTTCGGGTTCTGGCTCTCGCTGATCATCACTGAGCACGAAGATATCCTCATCATCGGCTTTCATGAAGTATCGCTCACGGGCAATCTTCTCCATGGCCTTCGGATCCTTGTCCAATTCACGGATTTTTGCCTGATCGCGCTGATAATCCGCATGATATTTCTCGGTCTCCTCCGTCAGTTCATCGATACGCTGTAGGTTCTTCAGATGGCTCCACACGCTGTTCTCATCAAGAAAACCCACAATCAGCACACCGGTGATGCAGACCACTGCATATTTCAAGAACGCAGAATGCCACACGCGAAGTAAAAACAACTTGATGCTTGTGAATACTCTCATAATTATGAATTTGTCTGCAAAGATACAAAATAATTCATAATACATCATTCATAATTCATAATATTTTTGTAACTTTGCAGAAAAATTAATCTGTTTTTATGGAATACATCGTATCTGCCAGGAAATACCGGCCTATGACCTTCGACACCGTTGTTGGTCAGACCGCCCTGACGACCACGCTGAAGAATGCCGTGAAGAGCGGAAAACTGGCACACGCCTACCTGTTCTGCGGTCCCAGAGGCGTGGGCAAGACAACCTGTGCCCGTATCTTCGCCAAGGCCATCAACTGCCAAAACCCGACAGCAGAGGGCGAGGCATGTAATACATGCGAGAGTTGTCAGTCCTTTAACGAGCAACGCTCGCTCAACATCTTTGAACTCGATGCCGCCTCGAACAACTCCGTGGAACACATCAAGACGCTCATGGAGCAGACACGAATCCCGCCGCAGTTGGGTAAGTACAAGGTTTTCATCATCGACGAGGTGCATATGCTCTCCACGGCCGCCTTCAACGCCTTCCTGAAGACGCTGGAAGAGCCGCCTGCACATGTCATCTTCATTCTCGCTACCACCGAGAAACATAAGATCCTGCCGACAATCCTCAGTCGCTGCCAGATTTACGACTTTGAACGGATGACTGTCCGCAACACCGTGAACCACCTGAAGCACGTGGCCGAGCAGGAAGGCATCACATACGAAGAGCAGGCCCTGGCCATCATTGCCGAGAAGGCTGACGGTGGTATGCGCGATGCCCTTTCCATCTTCGACCAGGCTGCCTCGTTCTGTCAGGGGAACATCACCTACGAGAAGGTCATCGAGGACCTGAACGTGCTGGATTCCGAAAACTACTTCCAGATCATCGACCTGGCTGTCAACAACAAAGTGAGTGACATCATGGTACTGCTGAACAATGTCATCAACAAAGGCTTCAACGGCGGTCTGCTCATCCAGGGACTGGCCAAGCATGTGCGCAACGTGCTCATGGCCAAGGATCCCCAGACCCTGCCTCTTTTAGAGGTCAGCGACCAGCAGCGCCAGCGTTATCAGGAACAGGCGAAGAAATGTGAGACACGCTTTCTCTATCAGGCTCTGAAACTGATGAATCAGTGCGACATCAACTATCGGCAGTCCAACAACAAGCGACTGCTGGTGGAACTGACGCTCATCGAGATCGCCCAGATTACCCAACCGGATGACGACGGAACCAGCGCGGGGCGCCGCCCCAGAAGATTAAAATCCCTGTTTAAGCAACTGATACGCCAGTCTCAGCCACAGAAAGCAGCCCCGCAGGTAGCTGCGGCTAAGACCAGCGTATCACCCCATAATCCCGACATAACCAGTCAGACTAGTAAGGCTAGCACTCCAAGCAAGCCTACTAACCCAGGCCCCACCACCAAACTCGGCGGGATCGGTTTCTCATGGAATAACCTTCGCGGTCGGGAGAAACCAGGCAAGATGAACATCATCCCAGGAACGGTTTCCAATACGATGGAACAACAGACGGACTCCTCTTTCACTCAGGAAGGCCTTGAACTCCAGTGGATGGCCATGTGTAACCGTATGCCACAACAGTTCAGCGGCATCGCCACACGCATGAAGAACATGAACCCCGTCATTACGGAATTCCCCATGGTGGAGGTGATCGTTGACAACGCCCTCATCAAACAGGAGATGGAGGACTTCAAAGGACGTATTGTGAAGACGCTTCAGAACGCCCTCCACAACAACGCTATCACACTCAACATCCGAATTGCCGAACAACAGGAGCGCGTTATAGTCCTCACCCGTCGCGAGCAGTTCGAACTGATGAGCAAAGAAAATCCTGCCGTAGATAAACTACGACAGGTTTTCGATCTGGAACTGGCCTGAGCCTTATTCCCCAGTAAACTTTCTGATTGTCTTCAGACAGGCCTCACTGCTCACGGGCTTAGAGAGGAAGTCGTTACATCCGGCATCAAAGGCTAACTGGCGGTCGCTGTCAAAAGCGTTGGCCGTCAGAGCCACTATCGGCAGATCAGGATGAGCCTCCTTGATCTTCTTAGTGGCCTCAAGACCATCCATCACAGGCATCTTGATATCCATCAGGACAATGTCATACTGACCTTCCTCCACCATCTTGACAGCCTCCTCGCCATTCTTGGCACGATCATACTGATAGTATTTCTTCAGGATGTACGTCATCAGGATGTAATTGCTGTCGTTGTCTTCAGCTACTAAAATCTTTTTCATTGGATATTACTTTATTATTATAATTAATTCTTTTTCCAGAGTTTCGTCATATCCTCCAGTGTCTTACCCTTGGTCTCAGGAACGAGTCGCCATACGAACAGGGCAGCGATGACACAGATGATACCATAGAGGCCGTAGGTGAACCAGTGACCGAAGTCATCACCCTCCGTCAGGTGCATGTTGAACATGGGTACGAACGAACTGGATACGATGAAGTTGGAGATCCACTGGAAGGCCACGGCGATAGCCACGGCAGCACCACGGATGGTGTTGGGGAAAATCTCGGCGATGAGCACCCAGGTGATGGGGCCCCATGAGAACATGAACGAAGCCGAATAGACGAGCAGGCTGGCGGCAGTTACAAATGCCAGACTGTCGTTACCGAAGGTTATAGCCACACCGAAGGCACCCAGGGCCATACCCAGCGAACCACAGATGAGCAGCGGCTTACGGCCCAGTTTCTCCACCGTGAACACAGCCACGAGCGTGAACGAGATATTGATGATACCCATGAAGACTGTCAGCATCATCGGGTCGTCCATACCCATATCACCGAAGATACGCGGTGCGTAGTAGAGCACGGCATTGATACCAACGGCCTGCTGGAACACGCTGAGCATGATACCCACGAAGATACAGAGTGCACCATAGGTCATCAGTTTCTCGGTCTTCACCACCATGGTCTCCTTGATATCCTGCAGGATCTCAGCAGCCTTCAACTTACCGTTGATCTTGGCAAGAATACCCTCAGCCTTCTGGTCCTGACCAATGCTGACAAGATAACGCGGCGTCTCAGGCACGAAACAGATGAGCAGGGCGAAGAGTCCTGCAGGAACAGCCTCGGAACCGAACATATAACGCCAACCTGTTTCTACCGTCCACTGTGCGGCAGGTGTGATCTCTGCTATCTGCTTACCTATATCCTCTACGAGCGGCTGGATGTGGTCGCCCAGGATGAAGAAGTTCACGAAATAGACCACCAACTGACCGAAGATAATGGCAAACTGGTTCCAGCTCACAAGCATACCTCTTATATTAGAGGGAGCCACCTCACCGATATACATCGGACAGATAGCCGAGGCCAGACCCACACCGATACCACCGATCACACGGTAGAAGTTGAACATGAGTGCCAGTGAGTAAGTCGGTTTGCCATACTCGAAGAACAGGAACTCCGGATCCATCGAGCCAAGGGCAGAGATGAAGAAGAGGATACCAGCGATGATCAGCGACTTCTTACGACCCAAGTTCGTGGCCAGGAATCCTGAGAGTGCCGAACCGATGATACAGCCGATGAGGGCCGAAGCCGAGGTGAAGCCATGCCACCCGTCGGTGTAGTCAAAATCATGTGCTGTCTTAAAGAATGCCTGCAGACCCTTCTCTGCACCGGAGATGACAGCGGTGTCATATCCGAATAACAGACCGCCCAAGACGGCGACCATCACAATTGAAATGAGGTAGGCTTTGCTACCTTGTTCTGTTTGTTGATTCATACCATTTATTATTAAATTATTTATCGTTTATTTCTTTACCTTTAACAGCATCGGCAGACTCAGTGTGAAGGTCGTGCCCTCGTCCGATGTCTTGTCGAGCGTCAGACTGCCGCCTAGTTTCTCGGCCGTCTCACGACAGTAAGCCAATCCAAGACCGAGGCCCTCCTTAAACTCATCTACTTTCGTAAAGCGCTCAAAGATGGTGCCAATCTTGTCCTGGGGGATACCACAACCTGTATCTTCCACAGTAAAGTGGAAGTGAGTCTTGTCTTGCTTCAGCGTCAGGGTGATCTGTCCCTGTTCCGTAAACTTCACCGCATTCTCCAACAGGTTGCCCAACATTTGGACCAGACTGTCGATATGGGTACACAACCTCGTATTGCCAGACTGTATCTGGTTATCGAAGACCACCTTGATACGCTGGGGATCCGTCCAGGGCATGGCTTTGATGGCGAGGTTACAAACATCCACCACATCCACCATATCCAGACTATTCAGCATATCCGTCGTATTCTCATTCACCAGCGCCTGCATCTTATCCACCAGAGAGGTAATCTGGCGGGTGCTCTCACTCATGGTCCTGACAATAGTCTTCCGCTCCTCGGGTTCCAGTTCATTCTCATCGTCGGTAAGCACCTTCGAGAAACCGTTGATAATGTTCAGAGGTGTACGGATCTCATGGCTCATACTACGGATAAACTCCGTCTTCGTCTTATCAGCGGCGATCACCAGCCTGTTGGCCGCCCGCAACTCCTCATTCTTCTCTTTCAACTTCTTATAATAGCGGCGGCGCAGGAAGATGTTTCGATGCAGCAACACGATAAAGAGCAATGCCAACACCACGACCACAGACAAGATGATATTCAGCAGACGAGCCATCTTCTGCTGTTGCTGCATCATCTGGATGTCGTGCTCCATCTGTCCGATATTCTCTGCGATCATCACACCCGTGATAGAGTCGCACTTCTGCATCAGTTCCCGCTGTGTCATAAAGGCTTTGTCGTTGTCGCCAATATAGCGGTAGATATCACATTTTACGAGATATTGTTCCCTCTTATTCGACAGAGCCTCTGCTTCTGCCAGTGCCTGCTCAGAGTTCCCGTCAAGCAAGGTCTTATACACTTTGGCATAGGGCACGAACAAGTCGCTTGATGGCGACAGGTTCTTCTTGTTGGCTTCTTCCATCTCGTGCATACTACGACGGAAGGCGTCATAGCGATGCAGTCTGAATTCCGCAATAGCCCTGATGGCATAGGCGTCAGCCTTGGCCCTGTAGTAGTTCCATGAGTCCTTGTATTTCTCCTGCACCTGCATCACCACATCGACCCAATGGAGTGCTTTGTTGGGATCATTATTTAATTCCACATGCGCAAGAGCCAGATATATAAAGGCCAGACCGTCTTTCTCGTATTGCGTACCCTTGATCAGTTCGACGGATTTCTGGAACTCCTCTAATGCCCCGGGGATATTGCCGCAGGTATTATACACATGCCCCATCATATTAGGTACGAAATAGCGTTCCTCGGAATCAGCGTTATCACCATGAATTTCCTCCTTCATGACCTGGGTGATATGGTAGGCGTCCTTGATATTCATCCGTCCCAGATTATACATCACCCCACAGACCCAGGCCGTATAGGCCGAAAACATATCCTTCTCGGCACGCGCATGGGTTTGGTATTCCACGCAGGCCTGATACAACACATCTGGCGAATCCTGGGAACAACAATCCCACATCGCCTGCTGCAGCCGATGGTGCTCAGCCGTATCCTTACACAGGGACGTCTGTGCAGGCACTTGCGATGAGACAAGGAGCGTCATCACAATAAACGGTATTCTCAGCCGATGGTTGATCGTCATATCTGCGGTCTTTAGGAAATTCTCTGCAAAAATAAGTTATTTCCATGAAATCTCCAAATATTTTTGATTTTATACGCATTTTTTATTGAGATTATTTCCGTACGTCAGGATTTTTATGTACTTTTGTGCCCACTAGCAACTAATTAAAGATCAAATATGAAGAAACTCCTTACCTTTGCTCTGCTTGCCGTCAGTCTGACGGCATCGGCACAGACCCACGTGATGGACATCAACACAAAAAAACTGGGCGCCCCCGTACAGCCGACGATGTACGGTATCTTTTTTGAAGACATCAACTACGCCGCTGACGGCGGACTCTATGCTGAGATGGTGAAGAACCGCTCCTTCGAGTTCCCACAGCACCTCATGGGCTGGCGCGCCTTCGGTAACTTCGACGTCAAGGACGACGGTCCCTTCGAGCGCAATCCCCATTACGTGCGCCTCAAGTACTCTGGCCACAGCGATAAGTTCACTGGTCTGGAGAACGAGGGTTTCTTCGGCATTGCCGTCAAGGAAGGCGCATCCTACCGTTTCTCCCTGTGGGCACGCTGTCCTGAGGGCGGTAAGAGCACCCTCGAAGTGAGTTTCGTCGATAACGACACCATGGGCGAGGACCAGCGCTTCGCCACCGTCAATGTTGAGATCAGCGGTAAGGAATGGAAGAAATACACCGCCACGCTGAAATCGCCGCGCACCGAGGCCAAGGGAGCCCTCCGCCTCTTCCTCGCCGGCGACAAGGCCACAACCGACGTGGAGCATATCTCCCTCTTCCCCACCGACACGTGGAAAGGTCGTGAGAACGGCATGCGCAAGGATCTGGCGCAGGCACTCTTCGACATGCACCCGGGCGTGTTCCGCTTCCCCGGCGGCTGCATCGTGGAAGGTACCGACCTGGAGACCCGCTACCAGTGGAAGAACAGCGTGGGGCCCGTGGAGAACCGTCCGCTGAACGAGAACCGCTGGCACTACACCTTCGGCCACCGTTTCTATCCTGACTATTTCCAGTCGTACGGTCTCGGTTTCTTTGAGTTCTTCCAACTCTGCGAGGACTTCGGCTGTGAGGCCCTACCCGTCATCAGTTGCGGACTGGCCTGCCAGTTCCAAAACCCCGACCCCACGAAACCCGGCGTACATGTGGCCGTCGATGATCTCGACAGTTACATCCAGGATGCCCTCGACCTCGTGGAGTTTGCCAACGGTCCCGTTACCTCTAAATGGGGTAAGGTACGTGCAGACATGGGCCATCCCGAGCCCTTCAACCTGAAATACCTCGGTGTCGGCAATGAGCAGTGGGACTACGACGAAGCCCACGGCGGCTTCGGTCCCGTCTTCACCGAACGCCTGAAGAAGTTCAATGCCGCCCTCCGCGCCAAGTATCCCAACCTGAAACTTATCGGCACCACAGGCCCCAACTCCGAGGGCTGGGACTTCGACCTGTTGCAGCCGCGCATGAAGCAACTGAAGGTCGATCTCTACGACGAGCACTACTACCGCAACGAGGAGTGGTTCCTCTCCCATGGTCTGCGTTACGACAGTTACGACCGCAAGGGCCCGCGCGTGTTTGCCGGCGAGTATGCCTGCCACGGTGCCAACGGCAAGAAGTGGAACCACTTCGAGACCTCGCTCTACGAGGCTGCCCACATGACGGGTATCGAGCGTAATGCCGATATCGTCCACATGGCTACCTACGCTCCCCTTTTCGCCCACGTTGAGGGCTGGCAGTGGCGCCCCGATGCCATCTGGTTCGACAATCTACGCTCGTTCAAGTCCGTCAGTTACTACGTGCAGCAGCTCTTCGCCATGAACAAGGGCACCAACGTACTGTCGCTCACGATGGACAAGCAGCCCGTGGCCGGACAGGCAGGCCAGGATGGTCTCTTCGCCTCTTCTGTCTTCGACGCAAGCACGGGCGAGATCATTGTCAAGGTGGTGAACACCTCTGATGCCGCCCAGCCCGTCACCCTGAACCTCCTCGGCATCAAGGGTGAGCGCACCGCCCAGACGCTGACACTCAGCCATAACGGCATGGACGATGAGAACACCCTCGACAATCCCGAGAAGATCACGCCGAAGCAGGGCACCCTGAAGTGCGATGCAGGCAAGAAGAATACGCTCCTGCTCGACGACATCCCTGCCAAGACGTTCCGACTCTACAAGATCAAGAAATAGAACAAAAAGCCGCTCCCCATACGTGTCGTAGCGCGCACGGTAGTAGGGATAAGCCAAAAACAGCCCACACTTCTTACACTTCCCACACCTAAGCAGAGAGAGGCTGGGTGTCAGAAGTGCGGGAAGTGTGGGTTAAAAAGTGGATAAGACAACTATATACGTATGCGCGCGTAAGAGAGCTTTCAATTCTCGAGAGAATTCATCCAAAAAGGGCTACTTATTGGGAAATAAGCAGTCCTTTTTGAAAATTTGGTGGCCCTTATTGCGCAATAAGGGCCACCAAATTTTCCTACGGAGCCTCGAATGATGCGTTATTTGCACTCACCGTCGCCATAGATGTAGGCGAAGGCACCGCTCTGGTAGTCGAAGATCTCCTCGGGCTTGAAGAAGCGGGCGAGTTCGATCTGGGCGTTCGATGTGGAATCAGAGGCATGGACGATGTTCTGCTGGTTGCTCACGGAGTAGTCGCCACGGATAGTACCCGGGGCAGCCTCACGGCCGTTGGTGACACCCGTCATCGTGCGTACCACCTGAACGGCATCAACGCCAGAGATGGCCAGAGCCACCACAGGCGAGGCCTGCATCGAGGCGCAAAGGCCGGGAAAGAAGGGACGATCGACAAGGTGGGAATAGTGTTCACGGAGGATTTCGTCGCTCAACTGCATCATCTTCAGACCTGAGATGCGGAGTCCGCGACGCTCAAAACGGTTAATGACCTCTCCAATCAGTTGGCGCTGTACGCAACTGGGTTTCAGTAATACTAATGTTGTCTCCATAACGATTGTATTGAATGAATAATATTGTTTTCGACTGCAAATATAAGGAAAAAAACTGAAACCGCCAAAGGAGTTTGCAAAAAAGCACCCTCATATTTGGATGACATCCTTTTTTTTTGTATCTTTGTCCCAAACATTATAATGCTTATTGACGTATGAGAATGAAAAGAGTTATCACGGTTGTACTGGTGGTCGTGGCAGGTCTCAAGGGTCTGGCCCAAGACCAGAAGATGGATGCGTTTATCAACCAACTGATGGAGAAGATGACTGTCGAGGAGAAACTCGGGCTGATGAACCTGTTGCCTGGTGTCTCTGCCACCACGGGAGAATTGAAAGACAGTCCGTTGCTGGAGCTTGTCGCCCAAGGAAAGTTGGGCACGGTGCTGAACCAGACGGGCGTGGAGAGTATCCGTCAGTTACAGGACACGGCCAGAAAGAGTCGTCTGGGCATCCCCGTGCTCGTGGGCATGGACGTGATCCACGGCTATGAGACCATCTTCCCCATCCCACTGGCGATGGCGTGCAGTTGGGATCTGACAGCCATCGAACAGGCGGCCCGTATCGCTGCCAAGGAGGCCACGGCCGACGGTATCTGCTGGACCTACAGTCCGATGGTGGATATCGCGCTCGACGCCCGTTGGGGACGTATCGCCGAGGGCAACGGCGAGGATCCGTTCTTAGGCTCGCGTATCGCCGAGGCTTTAGTGAAAGGCTACCAAGGAAATTACGGTCCCGAGAACATGATGGCCTGCGTGAAGCACTATGCCCTCTATGGCGGAGCGGAGGCTGGCCGCGACTACAACACCGTGGATATGAGCCATACGAGGATGTATAACCAGTACTTCCCGCCCTACGAGGCTGCCGCCAAGGCTGGGGCTGGTTCGGTGATGACCTCGTTCAACATTGTCGATTACATCCCCGCCACAGCCAACAAATGGCTTATCGACGACGTGCTGCGCCGCCAGTGGGGCTGGAACGGTTTCGTGGTGACCGACTACGGTGCCATCGGCGAGATCATCAAGCACGGGTTAGGCGATCTGTCCCAGGCTTCTGCCCTGGCACTGAAGGCCGGTACGGATATGGACATGTGCTCCGAAGGATTTATCCAGACGCTGGAACAGTCGCTCAAGGAGGGTAAGGTAACGATGGCCGAGATCGACCAAGCCTGTCGCCGTGTGCTCGAAGCGAAATACAAACTGGGACTGTTTGAAAACCCCTACCGTTTCCTCGACCCCAAGCGTCACGAGACGGACATCTACACACCTGAACACCGTCAGGCAGCACGCAACCTGGCAGCAGAGTCGTTCGTGCTACTGAAAAACGAGGGGAATCTGTTGCCACTTAAGAAACAGGGAAAGATCGCCCTCATCGGTCCGATGGCCGACAACCGTGTCAATATGGCAGGAACCTGGGCACCCACAGCGGCCAATGACAAATACGCCACGCTGAAAGAGGCGATGGAGAAGGCATTGAAAGGACGCGCCACCCTCACCTACGCACAGGGTTGCAACTTCACCAGTGACTCTACCCTCCAGAAAGACGGCGGGTTCTACCGTGCCACACCTTTCGGAGACAGTGAGCAGATGAGGCGCGAGGCACTGAGCATCGCCAGGGAGGCCGACGTAATCGTCTGCGCCATGGGTGAATCGGCAGAGATGAGTGGCGAGTGCAGCAGCCGTGCCACACTCGAGATATTCGACACTCAAAAGGAATTGCTCGAAGCCCTGTTGGAACTTGGCAAGGCCCTCGTGGTACTCAACTTCGCGGGTCGTCCGACGGTGCTGACATGGGAGAACAGTCACGTGCCTGCCGTCCTACAGGTATGGTTCGGTGGCAGTGAGGCTGGCGACGCCATCTGCGACGTGCTCTTCGGTGACAAGGTGCCCAGTGGCAAACTCACCGTCTCAATGCCTCAGGCAACAGGTCAGGAACCGCTCTATTATAACCACTTGCCGACAGGACGCCCTGTTCCTGAGGGGGCGAAATCGTTCTCGAAGTTCAGCAGCAACTACTTCGACGTGCGCAACGATCCCCTCTTCCCATTCGGATTCGGACTCAGCTATACCACGTTTGAATACAGTGACATCAGCCTCAACGGACGGACGGCCTCAGTGACCGTCACGAATACCGGCGACTATGATGCTGACGAGATCGTACAGTTGTATATCCATGACGTAGTGGCCAGCATCACCCGTCCCGTCAGGGAACTGAAGGGTTTCGAGCGCATCCATCTGAAGAAAGGTGAGAGTAAGGTGGTGACGTTTGAAATCAAGGACGAACTGCTGAAATTCTACAACAGCAACCTCGACTACGTACTGGAGCCTGGTGACTTTGAGATTATGATCGGGCCTGACAGCAGTTTGGAGCACTTGAAGAAGGCCGTGCTGACCATCCGCTAACGAGCGGCATGTTTCTTGCGGAACTCCCAGAGTTCGAGCGAGTTGATGATGTTCTGCCAGAGCACGTAACAGCCTGCGCCCACGGAGGCCACGGGATTCAGGTAGGTATAGGCCACCCAGATAGAGAGAGCGGTATTCTTCTGGAACGAGGACTGTCCGCCATTGATCTCGTCGCCCAGGTTACGGCCTATCGAACGTCCCACGAGGAAGAGGATCATACAGAGTATCAGGCTCATCACGGCAATCAGCAACAGTGTACGGGTGCCAGCGTCGCTATGGACGATATTGCGCACGGTGACACCTGTGGTAACACTCAACTGGACAGACCAGAGGTAGAACGACAGGTCGGGGATGGACACCAGCCATGCACAGAAACGCTTGGCATAATGCTGAACGAGCCAGCCCAGAATGAGGGGAGACACGAGCACCAGGGCCAGTTTCTGGAGGATGATCAGGAACACGGTCATGAAATCAAGCCCCTGTCCGCGCTCCAGCAACGGGAACACAGAGGGAATCATCAGTGCCGAGGCAAAGGCAGAAATCACGACATAGGCCGTCATCGTATTGATATTACCACCAATCTTCGCCGTCACCACAGGAGCAGCCGTGGCCGTGGGACCGATGATACAGGTGAGCACGCTCTCCCAAAGCAACTTCTGCTCAGGATCGGCTTCAACACGGAAAATGATCCACACGTTCAAGGCTACTAACGCCATCTGGGCCAACAGGATACCGACATGCCAACGGTGGGGGCGCATCTGGTGGAAGTCAATGCGGCAATAGGTGGAAAATAACGTACAAAACACCATCATCGGGAAGATGGTATCGACCACCTCGCCCAACGCATCACCCGCTGCGTCGAGCTGGGGCACCCAGTAGAAAATGAGATAGACCACCGTACCCACGGCTATCGCCACAGGCAACGTCCAGTCCTTGAGAAATTGCTTGATATCCACCATTTGGCTACAAAGATAATAATTTTTCGGCATGAATGTCACGGATTACAGGGATTTTTTGTAATTTTGCAGCGATTTATGCACAAATGACAATGAGCGTTACGGAATTTATCCATCAAGATACAGACACACGACGGTTTTCGTTTGAAGTGTTGCCCCCGCTGAAAGGGACTGGCACAGAGAAACTGTTTGCCGACATCGACAAACTGCGCGTATTCGATCCCGCCTACATTAACATCACGACCCACCACTCGGAATTCGTCTATAAGGAACTGCCCAACGGACAGTTCGAGCGGCAGCGCATCCGTCGGCGCCCCGGCACCGTGGCTATTGCCGCCGCTATCCAACAGCGTTATAACATCCCTGTACAGCCCCATGTAATCTGCAGCGGTGCCACCATCGAGGATATCGAGTATGAACTGCTCGACCTGCAGTTCCTCGGCATCAGCGACCTGTTACTGCTACGCGGCGACAAGGCCAAGGAGGACAGCCGTTTCGTACCGACAACTGGCGGTCATGCCCACACCACGGAACTGATGAAGCAGGTGAAACGCTTCAACGAGGGATTCTTCGCCGACGGTACACCTATCAAGAACACGGGGCGTCCGTTCGACTACGGCGTAGCCTGCTATCCCGAGAAGCACGAGGAGGCACCGAACTTAGAGATGGACATGCAGTATCTGAAGGAGAAACAGGATCTGGGCGCACAGTATGCCGTCACCCAACTGTTCTTCGACAACCAGAAATACTTCGCCTTTGTGGAGAAAGCCCGTCAGATGGGTATCACGATTCCCATCATCCCCGGTATCAAGCCCATGGCGAAGCTGAGTCAGTTGACGGTGGTACCCAAGACCTTCCACTGCGATATTCCCGAGCCACTGGCACGGGAGGTCGTGAAGTGCAAGACCGATGAGGATGCCCGTCAACTCGGTATCGAGTGGACGACGGAACAATGTAAGGAACTATACGCCCACGGTGTGCACAATATCCATTTCTATACGGTATCGGCAGTAGATTCCGTAGTGGAAGTAGCCAAACGACTATTATAGATGCATTGGAGTGAGGTGATAGGACAGCAGGAGGCGCAGGAGCGGCTGAAGCAGATGGCAGAAAGCGGTCATCTGCCCCATGCGTTGATGCTCTGCGGACCACAAGGCAGCGGTAAGTTGGCACTGGCCACGGCCTTCGCCTGTTATCTGCTGGACAACGGGACACCCTCGGCTAAGGCCATGCTGGAGAAGTTGGAACACCCCGACCTGCACTTCACCTACCCCACCATCAAACTGCCGTCGATGAGCGGCGACCACAAGCCTGTCAGCGACGACTTCGCCAAGGAATGGCACGAGTTGATGATGCAAGGGCCTTACTTCACCATGGACGAGTGGATGCAGGCCATGGGCGGGGAGAACCAGCAGGCCATCATCACCGCCGGCGAGAGCGATGAACTGGTTAGGAAATTGAGTCTGAAGTCCAGTCAGGGCGGTTATAAAGTCAGTGTCATCTGGCTGCCTGAGCGCATGAATATCGAATGCGCCAACAAACTGCTGAAGCTCATCGAGGAGCCCCCCCAGCAGACGGTGTTCATCATGGTGTGCCAAGAGCCCGACAAGCTGTTGGAGACCATCCGCAGCCGTGTGCAGGTGGTCGATATCCGCAAGACCAGCAATGAGGATATCCAACAGGCACTTATCGAGCGCCGGGATATCGACGAGGAGGCAGCCCGCCGCATCTCGAGGTTGGCTAACGGCAACTGGCTGAAGGCACTGGAAGAACTGCAGGTCGGTTCGGAGAACGAACTGTTTCTCGACATGTATATCATGCTGATGCGCCTGGCCTATCAGCGGAAAATCAAAGATATGCAGAAATGGAGTGAGCAAATGGCCGGAATGGGAAGGGAGAAGCAGAAACGCTGGCTCGCCTATTTCCTCCGTATGACACGAGAGAACTTCATGTACAACTTCCAGAACGCGGAGCTGAACTACATGACACAGAAGGAAGAGGACTTCGCCCGTAATTTCGCCCGTTTCGTGAATGAGAATAATATCCTGCCCATCAACGACATGACCAATCTCGCCATCCGCGACATCGGCCAGAACGCCAATGCGAAGATCGTATTCTTCGACTTCGCCCTGCAGATGATCGTACTGCTGTTGCAGAAATAAAAAGGAAAATATGTAATAAAGTAAGATATGACAGAGAAAATGAAAGAATTGCCCGTCAAAGTCGGTTGTGACCGAGGCTTATGCCATCAGGCCGTAGGCCGTCAGGACCGCCAGTTGAACACCTACGACTGGCTCGCCGATGTGCCTGGCAATGCAGACACCACCGACTTGGTGGAGGTACAATTCAAGCACACCCGCAAAGGATACTACCACAATATCAATAACCTGGAACTGAAGAAAGGCGATGTGGTGGCCGTGGAGGCCAGTCCGGGACACGACATCGGTGTCGTGACCCTTACCGGAAGACTCGTGAAACTGCAGGTGAAGAAGGCCAACCTGAAATCGGCCGACGACATCAAACGCATCTACCGCATTGCTCGTCCGACAGACATGGAGAAGTTCCACGAGGCCAAGGCCCGTGAGCATAAGACGATGATCGAGAGCCGCCAGATTGCCAAGGGACTCGGACTCGACATGAAGATCGGCGACGTGGAATATCAGGGCGACGGCAACAAAGCCATCTTCTACTATATCGCCGACGAGCGCGTGGATTTCCGTCAACTCATCAAAGATCTGGCTGCCGCTTTCCACGTGCGTATCGAGATGAAGCAAATCGGTGCCCGTCAGGAAGCCGGGCGCATCGGTGGTACGGGTCCCTGTGGACGGGAGCTCTGCTGTGCCACCTGGATGAAGAATTTCTCCAGCGTCAGCACTAACGCTGCCCGCTTCCAGGACATCTCCCTCAATCCCCAGAAACTGGCAGGCATGTGCGCCAAACTGAAGTGCTGCCTGAACTACGAGGTGGATGACTACGTGGAGGCTGGCAAGCGTCTGCCTGGCAGGGATATCATCCTACAGACACAGGATGCCGACTACTATCTCTTCAAGAGTGACATCCTGGCAGGAATGGTCTCCTACTCTACCGACAAGAACATCGCCGCTAATCTGGAAACCATCACAGCCGAGCGCGCCAAGCAGATCATCGAGATGAACCGTCGTGGAGAAAAGCCCGTTTCCTTACAGGACAATGGCAGAAAGCCTGTAGAGGTCAAGGAGCATATTGATCTGGCAGGAGGCGATATCAGCCGCTTCGACAAAGCCAAGAAGAAAAAGAAAAAGAAGAAGCAGCATAATAACCGTCCCAACGACAACAAGGAAGGAAACGGGAACAAGAATGCAGAGTAAGCATTTCCTGACAACTCTAATTCTGACTACAGGGCTGTTGTGCAGTGCCTGTACCCACCAGAAGATTTACAGTCGTTTTCAGCATGTCTCGGAAACGGGCTGGGAGAAAGTCGATACCATAGACTTTGGCATCCCACCCGTTACAGAAAGCGGCACCTACCGTGAAGATTTGGAACTGCGCATCGACACGACCTTCCCCTTTCAGTCCCTGACGATGGAGATCACCCAGACTATTTTCCCATTAGGCAGACAGGAAAGTTATACCAAGACCTGTCCGCTCATTGACAAAAGCGGCAATATCACAGGCGCCGGTGTAAGCCTCTTCTCATACACCTTCCCGTTCAACGACATCCAACTGAACCATGGCGACTCTTTGCACATCACCGTGGTTCACTGTATGAAACGGGAGATCATGCCCGGCATAACCGATGTCGGTATCAGTCTGACAAGACAATAACAATAGCATGTCAGGTGCGAACCATATTCCTGCCAGCATCTATACGCAGGAATATGAAAAGCAGAATGGTGAAGCCCCATAGTGAGGAACCGCCATAGCTGAAGAAAGGCAGGGGAATACCAATGACAGGGGTCAGTCCTAGCACCATTCCCACATTGATGAACAAATGGAAGAGGAAGATGCTCAATACACAGTAGCCATAGATTCGCCCAAAGGAATATGGCTGGCGCTCCGCCAGATGGATGAGTCGCAGGATCAATGCCAGGAACAACAACAGGACGCTGGCAGAGCCGACGAAACCTTCCTCTTCACCCACCGTACAGAAGATAAAGTCCGTATCCTGCTCCGGCACGAACTTCAGTTTCGTCTGTGTACCATTCAGGAAGCCCTTGCCCTCCAAACCGCCGGAACCAATGGCAATCTCACTCTGATGTACGTTATAGCCTGCACCCTTCAGATCCTCCTCAAGACCCAGCAGCACGTTGATACGTACCCGCTGGTGAGCCTCCATCACATGGTTCAGCATATAGTCGGCCAGACTGAAGAAGACGACCGAGCCTACGGTAAACGCAGCGATCCATAGATAACTGCGGATGCGCGTGGCCAGTGTCTGCCATATCAGATAACCAACCAATAGGGCACACATCACCACTTCCACATACACAACATTGAACGGAATGACAAACAGGGAGAACAGCATCGCTATCAGCGTAACACCGATACAGACTGCCAAGATACGAAAAGCATCCTTCCTGTCTGCGCAATAGATCCACACCATCGCTCCTGAGAATATCTGCACGAGTAGCAGCACGACAAACTTTCCGACAGAAGTGGGGGTATATAGAATCATCGTATCTGCAAAACGGATACCCACCACGAAATAAAGCACCATGGCCACACCCGTAAACAAGATGCTACCCGGCATTCCCTCGCGATAGAACATCAGGAAAAAAGCCAGATAGACCAGTGCAGAACCCGTCTCACGTTGCAACACGATGAACAGCATCGGCACAACGATGATTCCCAATGCTGCAGCGAAATGCTGCCATTTCTGGATGCTATACCCATAGATGCTCATCACCTTCGCCAAAGCCAGTGCGGTAGCAAACTTCGCAAACTCCGCTGGTTGCAGTCGCAGTGGTCCCAGCACCAGCCACGATCGGGAGCCCTTGATACTATGAGGATTAAAGATGGTGGCGAATAGCAATATGAGCATGAAGCCAAAGATGAACATGGCAAACATCTCGTAATACCTGTCATCGAGCATCAGCAGGACAAAGCCTAAAATGATGGATGTGCCAATCCAGATGATCTGCATGCCAGAGCGGGTGTCAAGACTGAAGATATCCGTGTCACCGTATGAATAACTCGCGCCACAGACACTGACCCACCCGAAAGTGAGTAGCGCCATGTAAATGAGGATCGTCCACCAGTCAAGGGAACGAAGCACGCCCTTCTGTTTCTTATCTGTCTGCGGTACCATACGCAATCCTACGTTCCTGAATATTCTTGGCCTTAGCCTCCGAGGCTTCGGAGAGCTGACCCTTGATATACTTCTCCATGATCAGCCCACCGATGGGTACGCCGTAAGTGGCACCCCAACCGCCATTCTCCACATAGACGGCCACGGCAATCTGGGGTTTATCCATTGGGGCAAAGCCCATAAAGACAGAGTGGTCATGACCGCGGTTCTGAGCCGTACCCGTCTTACCACAGGCCATGAAGTCATACTTTCCCAGTTCATGGCACGTACCGCCCAGTACGGAAGAGCGCATGCCCTGTACGACATAGTCGTATGCCTCCTTGGAGGCCTTCGTATAATGTTTACGGGTATAGGCGGTATCGAGGGGTTCCCCCTGAACTTTACGCACCACATGAGGCACATAGTAGTAGCCCCTGTTAGCAATGGTCGCGCCCAGATTGGCAATCTGGAGCGGGGTGGCGTTCACCTCACCCTGACCGATGGCAATGGAGATAATCGTGAGACCGTTCCACGAGCCTTTGTATGCCTTGTCATAAAACGTGGCATTGGGGATCAGACCGCGCTTCTCGCCAGGCAGATCGATTCCCAGCCGATAGCCGAAGCCCATCGACACCATGTAGTCACGCCAGGTATCCATGGCTTTCTGCACAGACCCGTATTTGGAGATGTTCGTATTGATCATGTGATAAAGTCCCCAGCAGAAAAAGCCGTTACACGAGGTGCTCAGCGCCGGCACCAATGGCAGTGGCGCACCATGACCGTGACAACCTACTCGGAGTCCCTTGAACACGAATCCATGGCTGCATGGATATTGGGTAGATGGGGTGATGACCCCCTCTGTCAGAAATGTCAGTCCTTGGGTGGTCTTGAAGGTGGAGCCTGGTGGGTACTGGCCCATGATACTGCGGTTCAACAACGGCTTCCACACATCCTGACTAAGCAGACGGTGGTTCTTCGAGCGTTGGCGCCCCACCATCATACGGGGGTCGTATGAAGGGGAAGATACCATACACAGCACCTCACCTGTCGAGGGTTCGATGGCCACGATACTGCCTATCTTACCTTCCATCAGCCGTTCACCAAGTGCCTGCAACTCGGCATCAATAGCCAGTGTCAGGTTCTTTCCAGGCTGTGCGCGCTGATCCAGTTCGCCATTCCTATATCTGCCCTGCACACGTCCATGCGCATCACGGAGCAGGATCTGGATACCCTTCACACCACGGAGTTGTTTCTCGTACTTACGCTCCACACCGAGTTTCCCGATATAGTCGCCCGGCTGATAATAGTCGTCCTCCTCAATGTCGGCAGGCGACACCTCAGCCACGTCGCCCAACACATGGGCCGCCATCGGCGACTGGTACTGACGCACACTGCGTTTCTGGACATAGAAGCCAGGAAAACGGAACATTTTCTCCTGAAAGATACTGAAGTCCTTATCGGAGAGCTGGCTGATGAATAACTGTTGCGTGAAACGGGAATAGCCGGGATTCTTATTACGGTCTTTCATCGTCTCCATACGATGGTCGAACTCTTCCCTGGTGATGCCCAGTGTCTGACAGAACTCCATGGTATCCAGACGGTCCTTGATCTCGTTCATCACGACCATAATGTCGTACGACGGCTGGTTATAAACCATCAGTTTGCCGTTTCTGTCGGAGATAACGCCACGCGAGGGGTATTCGATTTTCTTCAGGAAAGCGTTGGAGTCGGCACTCTTCTTATAGTCATCGCTCGTGATCTGGAGCGTAAACAGACGAATGATATAGATGACCACAATCAGAATAGCCACCCCGCCAATGACATAGCGCCTATATTCAAGACCGTGATCCTTATTCTTCACCTTGAACGAATACTTTCAACAGCAAATACCAAGACCAATGTCAGCAGTGCGCTGCCGCCTGCCCGCAGGAGCCACAACTGCCAACTAAAGAAAGTGAAGGACTCCAAGGCAAAGAACAGCAGACAATAGAGTGCCACTAATATCGTGCAAAGCGTAGCGAACTTGCTTACACCCAACGTTGCTGCAGAGGTCTTCAGATTCTCCGCAGAGTCACGTGGTACCAAAGGCTCTAACAGGTAAGGCTGGATAAAGCCGATGAGTGTCAGACAGCCTGTAGCCAGTCCTGGGGTGTTGGAGAACATATCGACCATCAGTCCCAGGCCAAAGCTCCACAACAGGATCATCCACTTCGGCGTACCCCGACGGAAGGTGATGGGGAAAAAGACGTAAAGCAAGGGTGTGGCCACCTGAAACAGGCAGATATGATTCAGGATCAGCACCTGAACCACCAAGAGCGCCACAAACACCACTAACCGTTCTACATGTTCCATAACCGTCTCTTCCTATCTCTGTTTGACATTCATCGAGTCACGGGCAGCCTGCATGACGGCAGCACGCTCAGCGATACTCCTGTCACTGATGACCACCACATCACGCACACAACTGAAGTCCGTACTCAACTGCACCTTCAACTTATACGACAATCCGTCGCTGGAGTTATAGGCCTGTTCTATCTTTCCCACCATCACGCCAGAAGGGAAGATGGAGGAGAAGCCACTCGTAACCACCCACTCTCCCAACTTGAACTTCGCATGACGGGGTATATCCTCTACATAAGCGACAGTGGGGTCGCCACCGTACCAATGCAGGTAGCCGAAATACCCACGGTCACGGATAGCGCAGCTGATGCGTGAGGAAGAGGCGTTCAGGACAGGAATGACCACAGAATAGTGATCACCGACCAAATAGACTACACCGACAACACCGTTGCCACAGGCTACACCCATATCTACCTCCACACCGTCGGCACGGCCCTTGTCGATGGTCATCAGGTTCTCCAATTTATTCAGGGAGTTATCGACAACCTTTGCAGGGATCAACTGATACTGGCTCAGGAACTGCAGTTCGTTGCGCTCCATCACCGTTGTATCACGCGTTGCCTCAGCATAGAGCCGCCGTAACTGATCGACCTGTCGCTCGAGATAGAAATTACGTATGGTGAGTTCCTCATTAGCCCTGGTCTGGGTAAAGAATGACAAGGCATCACTCTCCCACTCGTAGATCTTTCCCACCACTGCATTGGCGGAAGAGAGCCAGACACTGCCCTGATAGCTGTTGTACTTAAACAACAGAACACCACTGGTCACTTCCAAGAAGATGAAAAGGAACCAGTGATGATACTTCGTCAGGAAATCCAGCAGATTGCGCATTCCCGGGTATTACCTCATCAGGAAAGTAAACCGATCGAGGTTCTTCAGTGCGATACCAGCACCCTTTGCCACACTGTGGAGAGGATCCTCGGGTACATGGAAGGGGATATGCATCTTTTCGGTCAGACGCTTGTCAAGACCACGCAGCAGGGCACCGCCACCAGCCAGATAGATACCGTTCTTCACGATATCAGCATAGAGCTCGGGCGGCGTGTTCTCCAGAGCAGAGAGCACAGCATTCTCAATCTTTGACACCGTCTTGTCCAGACAGTGGGCAATCTCCTGATAGCATACGGGCACCTCCATCGGCAGGGCCGTGATACGGTTAGGACCGTGTACGAGATAATCCTCGGGAGCCTCCTCACCAAGATCGGTCAGGGCAGATCCCACATTGATCTTGATACGCTCTGCCATACGCTCAGACACCTTCACGTTATGCTGACGGTACATATACTCCTGGATGTCGGCCGTCAGGTCATCACCTGCCGTACGGATAGAGTTATTGCAGACGATACCACCCAGTGAGATCACGGCGATCTCCGTAGAACCGCCACCGATATCCACGATCATATTACCCTCTGGAGCCTCGACATCGATACCGATACCAATGGCAGCAGCCATCGGCTCGAAAATCAGATAGACATCACGGCCGTCGGCATGCTCAGCAGAGTCGCGCACGGCACGCAACTCCACCTCAGTAGAACCTGAAGGCACACCAATCACCATACGGAGGGAGGGCGAGAACAAACGGGAACCCGAGTGTACCATCTTGATCAGACCACGCATCATCTGCTCACAGGCAGAGAAGTCGGCGATCACACCGTCACGCAGCGGACGGATGGTACGGATGTTCTCATGCGTCTTCTCATACATCATCTTCGCCTCGTTACCGACGGCAACCATCTTGTCGGTACGGCGATCAAGGGCAACGACCGAAGGCTCATCCACCACGATCTTATCATCACTGATGATGATCGTGTTGGCCGTTCCCAGATCCATTGCTATCTCTTGTACAAAACTAAAAAATCCCATCCTGAAATTTAATGTTTAATGTTTTCTGAAATTTAATGTTAGATTACTTCTTAAACCACGCATTGATGGCGGTGTCGTAGTGCGAACTCACACCAAAGGCACGGGTAGCGAAATCGCGGCGCTGGGCCAGCGTCGTCTCTGCACCCTGGGCTTTCAGGATATCCAGCAGCACGCCATACTCTGCCTTACTGGGCACGATTACCACGTCGTTGAAGTTCTTCGCACCGGCACGGATCAGCGAGATACCACCGATATCGATCTTCTCAATGATGTCAGCCTCCGAGGCACCACTGGCCACGGTCTGCTCAAACGGATAGAGATCTACGATGACGAGGTCGATCTCAGGAATCTCGTACTGCTTCATCTGGTCAAGGTCGCCCTCGTTGTCACGACGGGCCAGAATGCCTCCGAACACCTTCGGATGCAGGGTCTTCACACGACCGCCGAGGATCGAGGGATACGTCGTCACGTCCTCTACCTTCTGGCACTCATAGCCGAGTGACTCAATAAACTTCTGTGTACCTCCAGTGGAAAGGAACTTCACGCCCTCCTCGTTCAATTTCTTCAGGAGTTCGTCCAGCCCATCCTTGTGGAAGACCGACACCAATGCGGTCTTAATCTTCTTAGTTTCTGCCATTTTACTCTTTATAACGTTATAAACAATTCGAATTGGGCTGCAAAGTTACAAAAAGAAAACGGATTAATCCTCATTTTCACAACGAAAATTTAGATTAATCCGTGTTAAAATATGCTAGGTCAATTCCTATATCAGATTCATGCCCAGTTTCTTGCACTCCTTGCGCATGTCGTCGGGCCAGATCGAAGCCTGGATCTCTCCGATGTGCCCCTTGTGGAGCAGCACCATACAGAGACGGCTCTGTCCGATACCACCACCGATCGACAGCGGCAGTTTGTCGTTCAGCAACTGCTGGTGGAAGTAGAGCTGTTCGCGCTCCTCCTGTCCCTCGATCTTCAACTGTCGCAGCAAGCTCTCCTTATCCACGCGGATACCCATTGATGAGAGTTCGAACGAACGTCCTAAGACTGGATACCAGATCAGAATGTCGCCATTCAGACCAGCGCGGCCGTCTTCGGCAATCGTGCTCCAGTCATCATAGTCGGGAGCACGACCATCGTGCTTTTCACCGTTCGACAGTTTCCCGCCGATACCGATGACAAACACGGCACCGTATGCCTCACAGATAGCATCCTCACGCTCCTTCGGTGTCTTGTCAGGGTACATCTTCAACAGTTCCTCTGCATGGATGAAGTGGATCTTCTCCGGCAGGAAGGGTTTGATCTGGGGATACGTCTCACACGTCAAGTACTCCGTACGGCGGATAGCGGCATAGATACGCTCCACGATATTCTTCAAGAACGAGAGTGTACGGTCCTCACGACGGATCACGGCTTCCCAGTCCCACTGATCCACATACAGCGAGTGAAGGTTGTCGAGTTCCTCGTCAGCACGGATGGCGTTCATATCCGTATAGATACCATAACCTGGTTCTATCTGATACTCTGCCAGCGACAGACGCTTCCATTTGGCCAGCGAGTGGACCACCTCAGCCTTGGCGTCGCCCAGGTCCTTGATGGGGAAACTCACGGGGCGCTCCACACCGTTCAGGTCGTCGTTAATGCCCAGCCCCTTCAGCACGAAAAGCGGTGCCGTCACACGACGCAGCCTCAGTTCCGTGGAAAGGTTCTGCTGAAAGAAATCCTTGATCAGTTTAATACCCTGCTCCGTCTGTTTTGTGTCGAGCAGCGGCTCATACATCACGGGTTGAATGACTTGTCCCATATCTCAGTTTATGCTCAATTAACTATTACAGCTTTTTCATTTGCGCTGCAAAGGTACACATAAAATATCAATATGCAAGCAAAAACGGAAATAATTTTGCATTAATGACATAAATCAATGATGATGTCTATCATTTTGCACTTCCAACAAGGAACTGTAGTAACAGTCCTAACGACTCCTCATTCTTCCACTTGATCTTATTATCCTTCAGGAACTGTTTCAGGACATCTTTCTTGTCATCGCCAACAAACTTCTCTACGCCTTTCTTGGTAGCCTCCACCTGCTGGTCACCGATAATGAAGAAAAAGGAATCCACGAGCGGAATAATACGTCCGTCATTCTTCTCCTGAAGCATCAGACCCAGTTCGGGTTTATCCATTCCACGGAGATCAACATCCAGCGACGACAGATCTTTTGTAGATGAAGAGTTGGTACTTGAGCCATAAGCTCCTCCACCACTGGAGCGCATTGCATCAAAATCCCCACTGGTCAACTTCACCAGTATGTTCGTACCCTCTGCCGCCAGAATCTTAACAAGTTTCTGATTCATGAAGATATAGGCATCGCTGCCAATTTCCACACGAATCACATTCTTGTCCTTGCTCTGGAAGATTTTCCCGTCGTTGCCCACATAATGCAGCACATTACCCCACAGGTGGATATTCAAATCGGCCTCACTCTTCGTGTTGCCATCAAAGAAGATGACACCTGGCGTAAAGCTCTCATACAGATAAGGCCAGTTAGTGTTAGGTTCGAACTTCTGCGCACACACCTGAACGGGTAAAAGGGTAAAAAGGTAAAAAGGTAAAACCATTTTTACCATTTTTGCCATCACATTCATTGTTCTCATATCTTTTTTACCTTTTTACTTTCTTACTTTCTTAACACTCTTGCTGCTGCCATCGCTTAACTGTTGGCGCACGATATTCACACCCTTGGCGTCATTAGTTTTCACGCCCTTCAGGTCGTACGACACCTCACTAACGACATCTTGCGACTCAACATCAGCAATACCGGAGCCACCTCCAGTGACCTTGATAGTGAAATGGCGCGTCACCGAACCAAGGTTTTTCTTATTGGTAGCTGTAATCTCGATATTACGGTCGCCATCGTCGGCCGACAGCACCTCTGTTGTCACCAGATTACCATCTTCAATTTTGAAGGGAGCAGGCAGGTTTGTGTGGAAAATCGGACTATACTCACCCATCACCTTAAAGTCGTATTCAGGATTCTTGGCCTCGCTTTCTACCGTTATCTCGCCTACCACCGTACCTGCGGGCTCATTAGCCTTCACCGAGGTGTTAGAGAGAAGGATGTTACTAGGCTTCTCCGATGGAGGCCTAATACCCACAATTACTTCCTGTCCATCAGTATAGTTCATGTCCATCGTCGCATCCTTCAGACCGTCGAGTCCAAAATAGCCGTTATTCGCACCACCCCAACCCCAGTTCACGTGGAAGAAAGCGCCGTCGTAACCGTCAAGGTTAAAGCAGTGTCCGTAGTGCTTTTTGGGGTCATTGCCAGCATAGGTCACGGCCCGCCCCTCTAGCAGTTCTGTCAAAACCAACTCGGACCAGTCACCCTCATAATTACTTCGACTATAGTATCTCACGCTCTCAGGATATTTGAAGTATTTCTTCAAGGCACTTGCAACAGCGGATGTATGTGCACCAGAACCATCGACTCCATAATTCATATTGACACTCACGCCACAATGCCACAACAAGCGGGCAACATCATCACGATCGTTGGCACCGCTCAGAATGTCGGGCCAATTATAGGCTGGTTCCTCATCATAGTTGACATAGATGCTACCGTATTTGTCGTGTGTATAGCCATGATCCCCTTCCGCATGGTCGGGCCACTGGGCCACGCTCATTGCCTGAGCCATACCCACAGCCACACAGCCTACTACAGCTGTGCCATCAGCATCGCTAGGACAGTACTTCTGGTAACGTCCGCTCTGGTTCCAGTTCACCTTGATCAGGGGTTCCACCTTCTGGGTAGCCCTTGTTCTGGCAGCATGGGGGCGCTTGGCCTCTTCCCAACCTGCATGACGCTTCCACGAGGTGTGCTTAGCGTTGCCAATCACCTGCTCAGCATACCAATCCATCATGCTACTCAAGTTATAAGGCTGACCTTCTGTCTGATACACGCCCTCGCCACTATAGCCGATGAGCGGTGTCGAGTGGTCGTCAGCAGAGATCAGTGCCCACCCACCTTTAGCAAACTGCACAATATAATACACCTTCTGACCATTGTGGTAAACGGTTTTCACGGTCTGAACCGTCGTATTGAAGTCATTCACGCGATCAGCCATCAGTAACTGGGCTGTAGCAGCGGCCTGTTCTTGACTGACCTCTGCAGCCTGAAGGTTCAGAGGCAATAGCAATACGGAAAAGAAAACAATCTTTAAAATCCTCATCTTATCAACTATGGTTTCAGTTAAAGCAAAAAAAGTCCCCTTCTTTCCCCACACAGGGCAGGAAAGGAGGGGGACTTTTAATAGTTATTTACTTGCGAGCGCGCTTGTTCAGCTTGCGCGAAATATTCTTCTTATTGATCTTCTTGATGGCTTTCTTGGTAGCCTTGGCACCACGGGCAGATGCCTTACGGGCAGCGGTGTCAAGTGGAGCGAGCTCAGAAACAGCGGCCACATCGAACCAACCAACCTCATTCTCCATGGTCTCGTCAAGAGCGTAGACACCCCACATGCCATTGGCTGTCAGAGTTCCGTCGGCACTCAGCGTAAAGGTTGCAGCGTCAGTACCATCGGCTGTTGCGAAGAACAGGCTATAGATATCACCACTCTGAGCAGTGTAGTAACCCAGGAACTGGAAATCAGGAATTATCAGTTGGGCTGTACTAAGATCATAAGAGGCTTCAATCTGAGAGTCATCAATGAGCAGGCCATTGATGAGCAGACCGTTCTCCACTTCTGCATCTTCCTCGATAGAGACGGCACCCATAGAGGCCACCGACTGCGTATCATCGAAATAAGAGATGTAATATACGCCAAAGTTACCGAGGAACATCTCCTTCGTCGGAGCGAAGAACTTCCAATCTGCAACACTCTTGTAAGCGAGGTTGGGGTTACCGCAAACATCGTACACAGCACCTTCTGCAATCGATACGGAGATCTGGTCGCCTTGCTCAGGTGTTGCGGGCAAGAAGAATGTCAACACTTTGCCTGCAGCACTCCACAACGAGGGATCCAGATTATAAGACGTTGACCTAGCACCGTTAGTGAAAGTCACGACCACATCACTAGCCTTAACCTCCTCATCGTTACGGAAGATATCGAAGGGGAAGGAGATGGCACCTCTGAAAGCGTCAACACTGGGAATCAGTGCACCACTCTCAGGAGCTGTTACGTAAGAGTCTTCAATAGCGAACGGCTTGTTGGTCATGTGCACCCATGCACCTGTGAATTTGCCAGTCTCCATGTTCAGACCACTATTCAGAGCCCCACAGTTGTTGCCTTTCAGATCTTTGAAAGCACCAGCTGAATACGAGAAGCAGAGATAGGCACCAGCAGGTACACCAGCAGCTACAAATGTAGCCTTACTGCCAGAAACAGTAACAGAGATATTCTCCTCAGCCACATCCACGGGATTCATAACATCCCACTCCTGATAATACTTAGCCGCCACAGCACCCTCACCACGTGCGATAGGCTCACTGAAGCCAAGCTGCACTGCAGCATTGTCAGCATCCTTGGCAATCGTCGTAGGATAAGGGAGCTCCTTATCTGTGGTGGTGATACTCTTGGCCACGAGGTTACCGATGATACCCTTGTCGCTACCGGCAACGGCATACACCCAATAAGTCGTATTAGGATCAGCATCGTCGATGTTAAAGGTGTAAGAGGGATAGTCAGCCACCTTCAGCACTGTATTACCGTAACCACCCTTGTAGAGTGTAGCAGAATCTACAGCCTCAGGTGCATCACTCTGACCAACGGCAAAAGCGTAATAGAGAGCGCCCTGAGCAGGTGTGATCGTCACTGTAAACGCAGAGTCAGTCTTGATGCCTGCCGAGACAGTCACATCGACCGAAGGACCGGCGCCATAGTTCTCTGTTGTGGCATCGTCGAAGCTGATACAGCTCGTCAGACCCAGAAGAACTGTTGCAAAACTATATATCAGTTTTTTCATAATCGTTCTGTATTTATGTTAGTTACTTCTTGAATATACCACCCATCTCAATAGCATACCAACCAGCACTGGTAGTTGTGCCTGCATTATAAGCATGAGCACCGAACCAGTCCTCGATGACGATGGTACCATCTGGGCTAATCTTACCGATGATGCAGTCACCAGCCTCAATGTCGGTTTCGCCGTTATCTCTGAAACCTTCCAGGATCACATCGTAAGAAGACGTGTTGGCTGTAGCCTGTCCAACGGGGATACGAATCTCTGTCATATCGTCACTGACGATACCATAAACGGCATTATTACAACCACCCGAGCAGATGTTATAGATCCAAACCTTCGTTACATCAGAAGGATCTTTCTCGAAGGTAGCCTCCCACTCTTCCTCTGCACCACCAGAGAAGTAGTCGTAACCGAGAGCGTGCATCGTACCAAGGATAAACGACAGCGGGTGCTCATCGTCCTCAATGGTCACTTTACATTCTTTTACAGCACCTACCTGTACGCCAGAAGCATTTTCGAGCTTGATGATGAAAGAGACATCACCACCGAAAGTATCGTTATCGATCGGCTCGATCTGAATGTACTGTACAGGCTCGTCCTTCGTAAAAGTCAGCGTCTTACCACTATTCAGGAGTTTGTAGTGAGTACCCTCCACAGCACCACCAGTGGCAGCGGGAGTCAGTGTGAAATCTACCGATCCCTGAATACCGCTCAGTGAGGTCAGCATCACGGGAATCTGCAGCGTTCCTTGGTTCTCTGCAATAGAGGCCGAGGTTTTCTGAATGGCCACAAAGGCATTGGCATCGTCGAACTCAGGATACTTATTGATGTCGCACGATACCAGAAGCAATGTTGCAGCCACCAGTCCGTATGATAATTTAAACAACTTCATAACTTTAAATTTACAATTTTTCAATTTTCAATTTCTTAGTAACCCTCATTCTGAGTCATGTTCTCATTGGCATCCAACTCACGCTTGGGGATAGGCAGTGCCCAGTGATAGTCGGGCGCAGCAGGGATATCCTTATTCACGGTCTCATCAAAGTCTGTGCGGACCAGAGCCTTCTTGCAACGAGCATAGTCGTAAGCAATATGACCCTCGAACTGCAACTCCTTACGGCGCTCAGTGAACACGTCTTCCTGTCCAGGAGCAGCGGGAGCCTTGGCATTACGGCAGGCAGCGATCTTAGCCAAGTCACTGGTAGCGGTCACACCACTCACGGTAGCACCCTTCACGATAGCCTCAGCACGGTTCAGATACATCTCTGAGAGGCGCAGGATGGGCACGTTAGTCTCACGGGGTACAGAACCGGCCTTACCGGCATACTTCAGTGTCAGCCAGTCGTTCTCGTTCTGGGCAAACAACTTCAGACGAATGTCACCTGCCTCATAGAGGTTTACGAGGTCTGCAGTGGCACACACGTCACCAGAGCCGTCGTTACCGTCGCCCCAGCTGGTGATGTAAGCCAGATGCTGCCATCCGGAGTTGTCCCAATAGTCATTCTTCTTAGAGCCATATACCTCGAAGATAATCTCACCGCCGGCAGGAGCCACTGCGGCTGAGAACATGCCCAGATAGTCGGCACCTGAAGCCAGACTGTACTTACCGCTGTTGATCACCTTAGTAGCATAATCGGCACTCTTCTGCCATTCACCCATATAGAGATATACGCGAGAGAGCAGTGCCTGGATAGCAGGCTTGGTGATTGATGCTGCTGCATCATCCACACCAGCACGAACGTAGCTGTCGCTCATCAGGCTCTCAGCCTCAGTCAGGTCGGCAACAATCTGGTTGAACACCTCGCTCACCGTATTACGGGCAGGCTTACCGTTCTCCGTTACCAGCACCACAGGTACGCCCGGGCTGTCGGGAGCAACCGTATAAGGCTGACCGAAGGTAATCACAAGGTCGAAGTGACAGAGCGCACGTGTGAAGAGAGCCTCAGCCTTCAGGTTGTTCACCTGCTGGGGTGTAGCGTCGCTATTGTCCGAACTTTCGATATTCGTCAGAATATTGTTGGCATACGTAATGGTATAGTATGCATAACTCCAAAGTGTTCCCATTGTAGAACTCTCATTGTAGTTCCACTGGGTATCAGTACGATAACGACCTGAGCCAGGAATTGACTTCGGGTTCTTCGCGTTACCCGCACGCAATTCTGAACGCAGGACAAATTCTCCGTCGTACCAGCCGTCGCTCTGGAAGCGTGTGCAGAGGGCTGCACCGGCCTGGTTCAGACCGTCGAATGTTGAAAAGGTAAGTTCGTTGCTCTGCTTCATCAGCGGCTCTTCATCGAGGAAACCGTTGCAGGCAGTGAACGTACCGGCGGTGGCAATGAGTGCCAGTCCTATAATCGTCTTTTTCATATCTTTCATTTTTGTTTTTTCAATTTTCACTCTACAATCTGATTAGAAGGTCAGGTCGAGACCTACGATAAATGACTTAGAGACAGGATAGATACCATAACCCATACCATCTACGCCACGCTCAGGATCCCAGAAGTTCACATCGTGGAAGGTGTAAACGTTCAGACCACTGGCATAAACGCGGGTTGACTTCAGACCCACCTTGTTCAGGATGGTCTGCGGCAACTGGTATGACAGAGTAATATCCTTGATACGGAAGTAGTCGCCCTTCTCAATGAAACGGTTCGAACCGTAGTTATACGAGTTGGTCGTGTTACCGGCAATGGGCTTCGGGTTGCAACCCGTGTCGCCCGGCTTCTTCCAGTAATCAAGCGCATTCTTCTGCTGGTTCATCGACATCTGGTTACCATCAGAAGTCAGGTAGCGGTTCTCAATGATAAGCACCTTGTTGCCACCCTTGAATTCACCGACAACGCTCAGTGACAGGCCCTTCCAAGATACGTTGGTGTGGATACCACCAGTGTAGGTAGGCTCGGGGCTGCCGCTCTTCACGTATGCAGCATCGTTGAAATTGTTGGTCAACTCACCGTCCTCAGTGCGCCAGAGAGCCTCACCATTAACGGGGTTCACACCAGCATAGTCTCTCAGCCAGAAGGTGAAGAGGCTCTCACCGACAATGTGACGGAGACGAGAGTCCTCAGAGTAAGCCATCATCTCAGGCGTACCGTCTTCATTCTCCTGACCCGTCAGTTCAAGGATCTTACTCTTATTATGAGCGATGTTGAAACCTACGGTCCACTTCCAATCGCCCTTGTCGATGATATCAGCATCCAACTGGAATTCGATACCGTTATTACGCATCTTACCGACATTAGTCGTAGCGGTGTTGAAACCAGAGGTAGATGACTGCGGCATATCGAGCAGCATATCGGTGGTCTTACGCGAATAAACATCAATACTTCCAGAGAAGCGCTTCAGGAAGCGGAAGTCAATACCCACATTCCAGGCATAGTTCTTCTCCCACGACAGGTCGGGGTTAGCAGGTGTTGAAGGACGCAGACCGGTTACACCATTATAAACAGATGAGGTGTAAGTACCATACTGCATGTAGTCAGTGATATCGTCATTACCATTCACACCGTAACTCACGCGCAGCTTAGCCACGTCGATCCAGTTGATGTTCTTCATGAAGGCCTCGTTGTGGGCGTTCCAAGAAGCGCCTACTGACCAGAATGTACCCCAACGGTTGTTAGAACCGAAGCGAGAGCTACCATCGGTACGGATCGAAGCCTGCAGATAGTAACGGGAATCGAAGTTATAGTCCAGAATACCGAACCAAGACAACATCGTGCGGTTCATGTAGTAGTCCTCAACAGGATAGTTAGAAGAGTTACCTGATACCAGATAAGGGATCTGGGGGTTCAGGCTCTCAGCCATCGCGTACATATACTGATAGTGATAGTGACTGGCCTCCTGACCGAGCAGCACGCGGAGGTAGTGCTTTTCAGCGTAGGTATCCTCCCATGTAGCGGTATTCGATGTCGTGAGGTTACGGCGCTGACTGTCAATCATCTGCAATTCGGGATAACCGGCAGCATAGTTGTGAGCCTCGTTCGACCAGTAGCGGCGGCTCTCGATAAACTTGAGCTCGGCAGCGTTGGTGGTCTTCAGGGTCAACTGCTTGATAGGCTTCCACTGCAGATAGATGTTACCATTTACGAAGTAAGTCTTCTGCCACTGATCGTCAAAGGCAGCAGTAGCACGGGGGTTAGAGTTCGAGTTCTCGGGGATATTCGAGTTGAAGTTCCCCTTCTCGTCGTACTTCGGTGTCCAAGGCAGGATGGTCATACCGGCAAATGCAGGGTTCGAGTAGTACAGGCTCTGCATAGGCACATCGTTGCTCTCAGTGTAACCCAGGTTAATACGGGTACCTGTGGTCAACTTTGAGTTGATCTCGTGATCCACATTCACACGACCCTGCATACGCTGGAAATCAACGCCATAGAACACACCTTCCGTCTTATGATACGACACCGAATTGTAATACTTTGTCTTGGCAGAACCACCCGACAACGTAATCTCATACTCCTGTGTCTTACCCAGACGTGTGAAGTGATCCATCCAGTTGGTCTGCTCGCGGCTCAGCAACTCGTAAGGACGATAGTAGCTAGCACCAACGGTAGGATCATCGGGATCCTTACCGGCATTAATCACAGCATCGCGCTGATACTGCAGCAGTTCCTGACCGGTCATTACACCGAAGTTGTTATCGTTAGCCAGAGAAGACACACCATACTTGGCGCGAACAGTGAACTGGCTCTTACCTTCCTTACCAGCCTTGGTGGTAATCAGAATCACACCGTTGGCAGCACGGCTACCATACACAGAGGCTGCGGCAGCATCCTTCAGCACGGTGATCGACTCGATATCGTCGGGGTTGATCGTTGCAATCGGGTTCGAGGTATTCACCATCTCCTCGTCAGCACCACTCATGATGGGGATACCATCTACTACGTAGAGTGGGTTGTTACCAGCATTGATAGAGCTGGTACCACGCACGCGGATACTGGAAGCTGAACCAGGCTGACCTGACTGCTGGGTAATCATCACACCTGCCAACTTACCGCCGAGCATCTTGTCGAGTGAAGTTGCGGGAAGATCGACGATCTCGTCACCTGTAACTGTGGCGATAGAACCAGTCTTGGCCTCGCGGCGCTGAACACCGTAACCCACAACGATCACGTCGTCGAGCAACTTGGCATCGCTCTTCAGGAAGATGCGCATGCCGTTCTTGGCATTCACCGTCTTGCTTTCATAACCCAGATAAGTCACCGTGATCTGGTTCTTACCCTCGGGCAAAGTCAGCGAGAAGCGACCATTTACGTCTGTCAACATACCAGTACTGGTACCTTCAACCTTGACAGCGGCACCGATGATGGGCTGACCGTCTTCCTGTGAGAGCACTGTACCGGCAACTTTGGTTTGTGCAAGTGCTGATCCTACGCAAAGGAACAGACATGCAAAAAACATCGTTAGTCTTTTTTTCATAAATCTCTCTCTTTTGTTTTAATTAATATATATAATAATGTGTAAAGTCGCTATATTAGGGCTTATGGGGTGCAAAAATAATGAATATATATGGAAAAAACAAAAAAAATTATATAAAAATCACAATTTGCCCTCTTTTTTTAACGGATTGGTAGTTTTATTGCCAACTCGACATACCAAAAAGCCCTGCCAGTTGGCAGGGCTTTCATTATTATTTTCGCTTGAATTCTTTATTATTTCACCTGGACGACCAGATACTTGCTCGTTGACCAGAAGGCCTGCGGGTCGTTGATGCGAAGCACATACTGCTTGTTGGCATCACGCTGCAGCGAATATGAGCTGGCGGGATGACTCGTCAAGATCTCGGCCGATTTGCTGTAGAGTTTGATCTCCTTGTCAATGCGGATATCGATCTTCGTGAAGTACTCCTTGTTGAAGTTAGAGCGCAACACTTCACCTGCATCGAGGATGTTCTGCTCTTTCAGTTCCTTCTTCGTACCGAAGACAAACCATGCCGAATTCAGGGCCTTATCCTGAGTAGAGATGGTCTCACTCTTCTGGGTATTCTCCTCCTTCAACGAACTGACGTTCGTATTCAGGTTAGCCACTTCCTCGTCAAGTTCGGCGATGTGAATGTCCTTCTTGTCAAGTTCCTCACGGAGTGCCTGGATCTGCTTGTCCTTAGTCTCCATCTGCTGGGTCAGGTTGTCGATGATCTTCTTCAACTGGTCACCCTTCACAGTACCCTCACGTACCTGCTGCTTCAGTTTGTTGATAAGTTCCTTGTTCTGCTTCATGGCAGACTGGATGAACTGCATGTTCTCCGTGATGCGCTGACGGGTGTTCGTACCCTCGCCCTGTTTGGCGAGCGTCACGCGGTTCTGAGCCTCAGTAATCTCGCGGAAGCCTTCCTCGATATCACTCAGGGTGGTCATCATGTCGTTGATTTCATTGTCCTTCTGGGCAATAATCTGTTCAAGAGAGTCACGCTGCTGTGTAGCGGCCAGTTCGGCTTTTTTCACAGCATCATTGTTACAACTTGCGACTGCCATTGCACAGGCAGCAAAGAAAATTAGTTTTTTCATAATTCAATGTTTTTTTTAATTATTCATCGTTTTTATATCTTCACTTTTCACATCTTTTCCCCTTCCGGCCAGGATAATGACAATCTCCCCCTTCGGCTCTTTCTCCTTGAAATGGACGATTACCTCACCAAGCGTACCACGGACGCTCTCTTCATGGACCTTCGAGATCTCACGGCAGACACTCACCTGGCGATCGCCGCCGTAAGCCTCAGCAAACTGCTCCAGCGTCTTCACCAGCCGATAGGGCGACTCGTAGAAGATCATCGTGCGCTCCTCATCTTTCAACGACTCCAACTTCGTCTGGCGGCCTTTCTTCTGTGGCAGAAAACCCTCAAAGGCAAAACGGTCACAGGGCAGACCGCTCGACACCAGCGCCGGCACGAAGGCCGTTGCCCCAGGCAGACACTGCACCTCTACCCCAGCCCTGACAGCCTCGCGCACTAGGAAGAATCCAGGATCGCTGATGCCCGGTGTGCCCGCATCACTGATCAGTGCCACATTCTCACCTGCCAACAGACGGCCGACGATGCCAGCCGACGTGCCATGCTCATTAAACTTATGGTGCGACATCAGGGAGTTCTTAATCTCGAAATGTTTCAGCAGGATGCCCGATGTCCGGGTATCTTCCGCCAGCACGAGATCCACTTCCTTCAGGATACGAACGGCACGGAAGGTCATGTCTTCCATATTGCCTACTGGGGTTGGAACAATATACAATATGCCCATTTCGGGGACAAATTTAGCGCAAATAATCAGAATACACAAAAAAAGCGGTAAAATCTTTGCAATTTTTAAAAGGATTTGGTAATTTTGTCGCCAAATGACAGGAAATATCACAGGCGAGATGCATCGCTCGGGAAGAATAGAGGTCGTTTGCGGGTCGATGTTCTCAGGTAAGACGGAGGAACTGATCCGCCGTCTGCGCCGTGCGCAGTTCGCCAAGCAGAAGGTGGAGATCTTCAAGCCCGCCATTGATGTCAGATATTCCGAGGAAGAGGTGGTCAGCCATGACAAGAGCCATATTCTCTCCACACCCATCGACTCATCGGCAAGTATCCTGCTGCTCTCCTCCGACTACGATGTCGTCGGCATTGACGAGGCGCAGTTCTTCGACATGGGACTGCCCGATGTGTGTAACGAACTCGCCAACCGGGGTGTCCGCGTCATTGTGGCAGGGCTCGACATGGACTACAAGGGCATACCTTTCGGACCGATGCCTGCTCTGTGTGCCATCGCCGACGACGTGACGAAGGTTCATGCCATCTGCGTGCGCTGCGGCAGCCTCGCCTACGTCAGCCACCGCACCATCGAAGGCTCCCAGCGCGTCCTCTTGGGTGAGACACAAGAATATGAGCCACTATGTAGAGAATGTTATCAAAAAGCTATACAAGAAGAAAATGACAAGAGAAACCATCACCCTTGACCGTCTCGTACGGTGGGTAGGAGTCGGACTACTCGTACTCGGCATCCTCCTGCTCGTCAACTACCTCAGTAGCGTACTGCTGCCATTCTTCATCGCCTGGTTCTTCGCCTATCTGCTCTACCCGATCGTGAAGTTCGTAGAGCGGCACATGCACCTGCCCAGGGCACTGAGCATCATTCTGACACTTATCGTGGTGATCGCCGTGATCAGCGGCATCGTGTATCTCATCATCCCGCCGATGATCGAGCAGTTCGAGAAGTTGGGACAGTTGGCTGCCGACTATATCCACAAGTCGGCCCATATCAAGAGTATCCCGGCAGCCATCACCCAATGGTGGCTCGAGAATCAGGAGGAGATCGGTAACTTCTTCCGCAGCGACACCTTCACCGACGGCATCAAGACCATTATGCCAGGTATCTTCAACATGGTGGGACAGACCTACAGTGTCATTGTCAGCGTCATTGCCTCGTTCATCACCTTATTATATATGTTCTTCATCCTACTCGACTACGAGTATCTGACGGACAACTGGATCAAGATATTCCCCAAGAAGGTGCGCCCGTTCTGGGATGAACTGATGGGCGACGTAGAACGCGAACTGAACAACTACATCCGTGGTCAGGGACTGGTGGCACTGATCATGGGCGTACTCTTCTGCATCGGCTTTACTATCATTGACTTCCCCATGGCCATCGGCCTCGGCATCATGATCGGTATCATGGACCTCGTGCCCTACCTGCACACCTTCGCCCTGATTCCTACCGTACTGTTGGCTCTGCTGAAGTCGGCCGATACGGGTCAGAACTTCTGGATCATCCTCGCCATGGCGCTCGCCGTCTTCATCATCGTACAGCTGATCTGTGACATGGTGGTGACACCAAAGGTGATGGGAAAGGCCATGGGTCTGAACCCCGCTATCCTGCTACTCTCGCTTTCCGTGTGGGGAGCCCTGTTAGGGTTCATCGGACTGATCATCGCCCTGCCTGCTACCACATTATTGATCGCCTACTACCAGCGATACGTAACGAAAGAGGGCGAAAATGAGCCGCCCAAAGAAAAATCCTCCGAATAAATTTGGCAGATTCAAAAATAATGCCTACCTTTGCACCCGCTTTCGCACGAAAGCATCAAAGGTCGATCCGTTAGCTCAGTCGGTAGAGCACAACACTTTTAATGTTGGGGTCTTGGGTTCGAGCCCCAAACGGATCACCAAAGATAATCCGCAAGAGGCTGAACATCAGTTGCTTGCGGATTTTTATATCGAATCATTAGTGCATGATATGCTGACAACTGTTCGAAGAAATCTGGTTTCTACAATGGTGTTTACCGCTGCTCTCCTCATTGGCTGCATCGCCGATGAGGTGGGCGGAGTCTATCTGATCACTGAGGAAGCAGATACCCTACACGCTGTGGCGGATCAGACGACAGACATCATGTTTAATGCCGGCGGGAAGTGGACGGCCAGGACTTCTGAGAACTGGTTGGAGATTTCGCCAGAGTCAGGTGAGGGCGGACGGAATGGGATTACCATACGCACAACAGAACAAAACCGCACAAAACAACTTCGGAGGGCTCAGGTGATCATCACCTCAGACGGAAAAAGCAAGACGGTACAGATTGTGCAGCGGGACGACTTCGCCTTCTTCGATTCCTGTGAATACGTGGTGGGACCTGAAGGCAGAGACGTTGACATAACCTTTTCGACTAACGTAGAAAAAGGGAAACTGTATATCTCCTACTACAAACTCAACTGGTGCTTCATGGCGGATACCGAAGAGAAAACGCGTGCAGAGGAGTGGAGCGGAAAGGTCAAACCAATCACTGTCCTGCCCAATGAGACATCTGAGACACGTTCCACCAAGTTCACCCTGGGCGTCTATGACGAAAAAAAGAACTTCATGGCCCTGGATTCCACATGGATCAGACAGGAAGGGATATTAACGCCTTGACTTGAAGAAATCCACCATCAACAGACGGCACTCTTCCTCAAGTACGCCACCAATGGCTACTGCTTTGGGATGCATAGCCCTTGGTGCATACTCGTGATAGCCGCGTTTCTCATCAACCGCGCCATAGACAATACGGGGGATCTGTGCCCAACCGATGGCTCCCGCACACATCGTACAGGGTTCGACGGTGACGTAAAGCGTGCAGTCCGTCAGATATTTTCCACCTAACGTATTGGCGGCAGCCGTAATCGCCTGCATCTCCGCATGGGCCGTCACGTCACAAAGTGTTTCTGTCAGGTTATGGGCTCGGGAAATGACACGGTCCTTACACACCACAACGGCACCAATGGGAATCTCACCTGCCTCATACGCTATACGAGCCTCATCAAGGGCCATCTGCATATAGCGCTCATCTTTTTTTTGTTGTTCTTGCTCAATCATGTTGCAAAATTACAAAAAATTTTGTAACTTTGCAAACGGATTATGGATTTTAAGGTTATTCATATCGACGAAACAGATTCCACAAACCACTGGCTGAGGAGCTCAGAGGGGACGGTTCTGAGTGAGTCCTTGAGCGAGGACTCACTCAGAACCGTCCCCTCTGAGCTCTGCGTTGTGGCGGAGTACCAGACGGCGGGCAAGGGGTGTGGTGCAAATTCCTGGGAGAGTGAGCGCGGCAAGAACCTGACATTCTCCGTATTGATCCACCCTACGGAGATTCATGCCAGCAGACAGTTCCTGATTTCTGAGATTGTATCCGTGGCACTCTGTGAGACACTGGAACCATATCTCAAGTTTCAAGCCCCCCAAGAGTCTTTGCGGATCAAATGGCCGAATGACATCTACTACGGTGACAGGAAACTCTGTGGCATTCTCATAGAAAACCGTCTGCAGGGAAGTACCTTCAAGGACAGTATTATCGGTATCGGCATCAACGTGAACCAGGAGGTGTTCCTGAGCGATGCTCCCAATCCCGTGTCGCTCCGTCAGATCTTAGGACGCGAGATCAATCGCGAGACCTTACTCAACGAATTCCTCCAACGGTTCAAAGAGACATTCTTTTGCGAGGCTGAGACGGTTTCTACTAAATATCGCCGTCTCTTATATCGCAAGGATGGCTTCTACGAATACGAGGATGCCAAGGGACGGTTCCAGGCAAAGGTACTGGATGTGCTCAACGACGGCCATCTGGTACTGCTCAACACGGAGGGAACGGCACGGATCTATGCTTTCAAGGAAGTTACTTATATTATTAATAAAAGGTATATGGCAAGATTTAACAGAATTCTTTTGAAGCTCTCAGGCGAGAGTCTGATGGGCAAGCAGGGCTACGGTATCGACCCTGAGCGTCTGAGCGACTATGCTAAGCAGATCAAGGAAGTCAGTGAGATGGGTGTTCAGATTGGCATCGTCATCGGTGGTGGTAACATCTTCCGCGGACTCTCAGGTTCCCAGAAAGGTTTCGACCGTGTGAAGGGCGACCAGATGGGTATGTGTGCCACCGTGATCAACTCCCTGGCACTGAGCAGTGCCTTAGGTGCTGTAGGTGTGAAAAACAAGGTACTGACGGCTATCCGTATGGAGCCCATCGGCGAGTTCTACACCAAGTGGAAGGCTATCGAGGCGATGGAAGCAGGCTATGTCTGTATTTTCTCGGCAGGTACGGGTTCCCCCTACTTCACCACAGATACAGGTTCATCATTAAGAGGCATTGAGATCGAGGCCGACGTGATGCTGAAGGGCACCCGTGTGGATGGTGTCTATACGGCTGATCCTGAGAAGGATCTCACAGCTACGAAGTTTGAAGAAATCACCTATAAGGAGGTGTTGGCACGTGGACTGAAAGTGATGGACCTGACAGCCATCTGTATGTGTCAGGACAACAACCTGCCTATCTATGTGTTCAATATGGATGTCGTGGGTAACTTGAAGAAAGTCATGGACGGTGAGCCAATCGGCACACTCGTACACAACTAAATATCTTGCTTAATTGCCGACTTCTTCGAACTCCACGTATTCACCGTCGGAATGGTCGAAGATCTTACGTTTGTCTTCGGCATCACGGTCATCAATGATGGTTACACTACTGCTCGCAGTCTGACTGCGGGCAGTCTTTTCTTCCGCCTTCGTCTGCGGCCGCTCTTGAGGACGCTCCTGCACACGCTCTTTCGGGCGCTCCTGCTGATCGCTCTTGGCTTTAGGTTTCGGCTTGGATTTAGTGGTTGAAGCACTCTTAAAATAGTCGTCACCAAATGGATTTCTTTCCTTTTGCTCTTTCAGTTTCTGACTGCGGTAGTAATTATCTTCCACTTCCTCTTTAAGTTTCCTGATACCCTTATAAGTAAAGTTAATCACTACCATAACGATAATGGCAATGATGATGAGTCCGAATACGATGGCGGCGATAATTGTCTTCATATCTGAGGTGTTTAGATTGTTTTCTTAGCAGTTGCAACCGAAAGGATGATATACCATGCTATGATAGCTGCAAAACCTGTGATGCCCAACAGGAGGAACAAGGGGACACAGGAGAGGATAAAGAGGTATTTGATCTCGTTGCCCTTCCATCCCCAATGCTTGAACTTCAGTGCAAACATGGGGATTTCGGCAATCAGTAGCCAGCAACTGATGAACACGCCAGCCAGAATAACCAGGGAGAGGTTGGGACCGATAAACGGTGCCGATTTCATCCATTCGCCCGCACCTGTGATAAGCGCCACCCAGAACAGCGCGTTGGCAGGTGTCGGCAGTCCGATAAATCCCAAGGCCTGCCGCTCGTCAAGATTAAACTTCGCCAGTCGAAGGGCAGAGAATGCCGCCATGACGAAAACGAGAAACGGTAGCAGTTCGGTTTCGGGCCTGAGATATTCAAACACAACAGCTGAGGGAGCAAAGCCGAAGGTGATGTCATCGGCCAGAGAGTCCAACTCCTTACCGATGGGCGACGACACATGCAGGAGCCGGGCCACCATCCCATCAAAGAAGTCAAACACAGCACCAATCACAATGAAGAGCAAAGCCAACTCGAAGGCAGCCTGAAAAGCGTAATAAGTAGCTATGCAGCCCGAAATAAGGTTGCAACAGGTAATCGTATTGGGAATATGCTTCTTGATACTCATCGTTCTTATTTCATCTTGGCTATGACTGTCTGATCACCTGTGGTGGGCTGACCCATGGTAACGGTAGCCTTGGCAGTCAGCGGCAGGAACACATCCACGCGCGAGCCTAACTTGATAAAGCCCATATGCTCGTCGATATAGCACTCCTCACCCTCTTTGGCGTAAGTGACAATACGACGCGCCAGCGCACCTGCGATCTGACGGACCAACACTTCCTGACCATCAGGCGTCGTGATCATGATATCAGCATGTTCATTCTCCTCACTGGCCTTCGGCAACCAGGCCTTATGGTAGTTACCATCCTGGTGGTGTACAAACTTCACCTTACCATCTACAGGGAACCAGTTGGCATGCACGTTCCACGGACTCATGAAGATAGAAATCATCAGTCGCTTATCATGGAAATACTCGTTCTCTTCAGCTTCCTCTACCACAACGATCTTCCCGTCGGCAGGGGCAACGACCAGTTTCTCCGTATCTCCATTGAAATAGCGGATAGGACAGCGATAGAAATTAAGCGCTATCAGCCAAGCTGCCACTAAAACACCACAGACTAATGGCATCACGATATGGCAGACAAACGGGTTGAGCGCCATCAACAGATACCAGAGCCCCACAGATATGATAAAGATGAGAATGGCACTATAAAGTAGTTCGGTAGTGCCCTCACGGTGAATCCTGATTTTCTTCAGTTTCTTGATTCTCTCTCCCATCGGATCGTATGATTGTTTCGTTATTCGCGTGCAAAGGTACATATTTTTCACGTAAGTTACAAACTTTTCACGTTTTTCTTTTGGTATTTCCAAGATTTAGGCGTATCTTTGGGGCTTAAAAACAGGAGATACAACATAAAAGATGGAAGATTTCGTACATCTGCACGTACATACATATTACTCTATCCTCGATGGACAGTCAAGCATCAAGAAGCTTGTCGATAAGGCCATTGCCGACGGCATGAAGGGTATGGCCATCACGGATCATGGTGACATGTTCGGCATTAAGGAATTTCATGACATCTGCAACGGCGTAAACAAACAGCGTAAGAAGGACGGACTGGAGCCTTTCAAGCCGATCTTCGGCTGTGAGATGTATGTGGCCCGTCGCGGTGACATGTACCTGAAGGAAAGCAAGGAAGACCTGGGCGGCTACCACCTTATCGTGCTGGCCAAGAACCTGAACGGCTATAAGAACCTGATCAAACTTGTGAGTAATTCCTGGGTGGACGGATTCTATAACCGCCCTCGTACAGACCGTAAGGAACTGGAGAAATACCACGAGGACCTGATTGTCTGTTCTGCCTGTATCGCCGGAGAGGTACCAGCGAAGATCCTGCAAGGCGACATCAAGGGCGCCCGCGAGGCCATCGAGTGGCACAAGCGCCTTTGGGGCGATGATTACTATCTGGAACTCCAGCGCCATGAGGTGACAGATCCTTCCGTCCGTGCCAACCGTGAGACCTTCCCCTTGCAGCAGCAGGCCAACAAGGTGCTCATCGAACTGGCCAAGGAATATGACATCAAACTGGTCTGCACCAACGATGCCCATTTCGTGGATAAGGAGAACGCCGAGGCCCACGACCATCTACTCTGCCTCTCCACGGGTAAGGACCTGGATGACCCCACGCGTATGCTCTACTCCAAACAGGAGTGGTTCAAGACCAAGCAGGAGATGAACGATATCTTCAGTGATGTACCAGAGGCGATGGCCAACACCGTGGAGATATTAAATAAGGTGGAGACCTACAGTCTGGACAACGACCCCATCATGCCCTTCTTCCCCATCCCAGAGAGTTTTGGTACAGAGGAGGAATGGCGACAAAAGTTCACGGAGCAACAGCTCTACGACGAGTTCACCAGCGACGAGAACGGAGAAAATCAACTATCGCCAGAAGAAGGTGAGAAGAAAATCAAAAAGTTGGGTGGCTACGACAAGCTGTATCGTATCAAGTTCGAGGCCGACTATCTGGCGGAACTGGCCTACAAAGGCGCTAAGAAGCGCTATGGCGACCCGATTCCTGCCGATGTGGAGGAGCGTGTAAAGTTCGAACTGCATATCATGAAGACGATGGGATTCCCAGGCTACTTCCTCATCGTACAGGACTTCATCAATTCCGCCCGCGACGAACTCGACGTGATGGTAGGTCCTGGCCGTGGCTCAGCAGCAGGTTCTGTGGTGGCCTACTGCCTGGGTATCACGAAGATCGACCCGCTGAAGTACGACCTACTGTTTGAGCGTTTTCTCAACCCGGATCGTATCTCACTACCCGATATCGATACCGACTTCGACGATGATGGCCGAGGCAAGGTGCTGAAATGGGTGGAAGACAAATACGGCCACGAGAACTGTGCCCATATCATCACCTACGCCACGATGGCGACGAAAAACTCTTTAAAAGATGTTGCCCGCGTGGAGAAGGTGCCTATCCCCGTTTCCAACGCCTTGTGCAAGGCTATCCCCGACCGTCTGCCTGACGGACCTGATGGCAAAGCTACGAAGATGAACCTGCCCAATGCCATCAAATATGTGCCAGAATTGCGCGATGCCGAGTCTTCCAATGATCCCGCTCTGGCCAACACCATTAAATATGCCAAGATGTTGGAAGGTACGGTGCGTGGCACGGGTATCCATGCCTGTGGTTTCATCATCTGTCGCGACCCGATTTCCGACCACGTACCCGTCTCAACGGCTGACGACCCCGATTTCAAGGGCACCAAGACCAATTGCACCCAGTACGACGGCCATGTCATCGAATCGACGGGCCTCATCAAGATGGACTTCCTTGGTTTGAAGACACTCTCGGAGTTGAAGGAGGCCTGTGCCAATATCAAGCGCACACGTGGCATTGATATAGATCTTGATACCATCCCCATCGACGATCCCAAGACCTACGAACTCTACCAGCAAGGCCGTACTGTCGGCACCTTCCAGTTTGAGTCGAACGGCATGCAGAAATACTTGCGTGAACTGAAACCCACCGTGTTCGAGGACCTCATTGCCATGAATGCCCTCTACCGTCCTGGACCTATGGGTTATATCCCCCAGTTTATCCGTCGTAAGCATGGCGACGAGCCTATCACCTACGATATCCCCATCATGGAGAAATATCTGAAGGATACCTATGGCATCACCGTCTATCAGGAGCAAGTGATGTTGCTCTCACGCCTGTTGGCCGACTTCACCCGTGGTGAGAGCGATGCCCTCCGTAAGGCCATGGGTAAGAAAAAGAAGGATATTGTCGATGCCATGAAGCCGAAATTCATCGAGGGCGGCAAGAAGAACGGCCACGATCCGAAGATCCTCGAGAAGATCTGGGCCGACTGGGAGGCTTTCGCCTCTTACGCCTTCAACAAGTCGCACGCTGCCTGCTACTCGTGGGTGGCCTACCAGACGGCCTACCTGAAGGCCAACTACCCTGCGGAGTTTATGGCTGCTATCATGAGCCGCCGCCGTGACCAGATCACGGAGATCACGAAACTCATGGATGAGTGCAAAGCCATGAAGATTAACACGCTGGGGCCTGATGTCAACGAGTCATACGAGAAGTTCGGTGTGAACCATCACGGTGATATTCGTTTCGGACTCGGCGCCATCAAGGGTATGGGCGACTCAGCAGCCCTGGCCATCATCGACGAACGCGAGAAGAACGGTCCCTATAAGGATATCTACGACTTTGCCCAGCGCATCAATTTTGCCTCTGTCAACCGCAAGGCCTTTGAGAGTCTGGCACTCAGCGGTGGTTTCGACAGTTTCGGCATACGCCGTGAGAACTACTTCGCCACCAATGCCAAGGGAGAAATGTTCCTCGACGCCCTTGTGCGCTACGGACAGCTCTTCCAGCAGGAGAAGGCCCAGTCGCAGAACTCCCTGTTTGGCGGCTTCGACGAGATCGAGATCGCCACACCGCCTATCCCAAAGTCTGATGACCGCTGGAGCGACATCGAGCGTCTGAACAAAGAGCGCGAGCTGGTGGGCATCTACCTCTCCGCCCACCCGCTGGACGAATACAAGATTATCCTCGACAACCTGTGTAACACCAAGTGTGCCGATTTGGCAGACATGACAAAACTCAATGGACGTGAAGATATCGTGTTAGGCGGTATTGTGACTGGTGTCCGTCAGAAGTTCACGAAGAGCGGTGAACCTTGCGGCTTCATCACCATCGAAGACTTCGAGGGCAGTGGCGAACTGGCCCTGTTCGGCAGGGACTGGGGACAATGGAACGGTATGTTCACAGAGGGAGCATCCGTCTATGTCACAGCCAGACTACAGCCACGTTTCCAAAACAGCAACCAAATGGAGTTGAAGGTGCAGAATGTGGAATATCTGCAGGCTGTCAAGGAGAAAGCCATAGATCGTATCACCATCTCCCTCGTGACGGATATGCTCGATGACCAGATCGTGGAAGACCTCAGTGAGATCATCAGCAGCCATCCTGGCAAGACGAAGTTGTTCTTCCAACTGCGCGACTCACAAGGCAAGAACCACGTCCTGCTCCGTAGCAAGAACGAGGGCGTGGATGTACGGCATACGCTGATCGACTACATCGAGAATCACGAGATGTTGGACTATCAGATCAATTAATGGCATACAATTTGCAAGAAAGAAATTATCATAGTATTCACCAAAAATAACAAGACAATGGAATTAACGATCACAAAAGAGAATTATGAAAGCTTGAAGGCAGGTAACCAGCCTTTTGTTATTGACTTCTGGGCAACCTGGTGCGGTCCTTGCCGTCTGGTGGCTCCCATTATCTCTGATCTGGCCAATGAATACGACGGCAAGATCGTCGTTGGCAAGTGCGATGTCGAGGAGAATGAAGACTTGGCAGCAGAGTTTGGTATCCGCAACATCCCTACCATCCTGTTCTTCAAGAATGGTGAGGTGGTTGACAAACTGATTGGTGCTCAGCCCAAGGCCAAATTAGACGAGAAATTCAAAGCCCTGCTCTAAGATGGCAAACATTGACGAGGAAATCCGTCTGGACGAAGAGGAGAACAGACGGGAACTGGCCTATATCCGCACCCAACTGCCGACGGATATCAAGAAGTACTACAGCGACAAGGACATCCTCTATATGATGGATCTCATTGTCGATTACTACTACACGAGCGGCATTCTGGAGAGCAACGAGGAAGAGATCGACATCGACCTGGAAGCCGTCGCTGAATACGTCTGTAAGAAAGCGAAGGAAGAAGGATTCAGTTCCTCCTATAATCCAGAGGAAGTGTTCTTCATCGTTCAGGCAGACCTGGATTTCCAGGAACAGAACCTTTAGAAGAGGATGGCTCTCGAGCCGTCCTCTTTTTCTGTGATGCTCACCTTCACGGCTTCCTCAGGCAGCAGATCCTCTATCAGTTCCGGCCACTCTATGAAGCAGAGGGCGCCACTGTAGAAATAATCCTCATAACCCATGTCATAGACTTCTTCCAGTTTCTTGATACGGTAGAAGTCGAAATGATAGATCGTCAGATCCTGCGCCTCCGCATAGTACTCGTTGATGATGGCGAAGGTGGGCGACGTGATAACATCCTCCACACCCAGTTCCTCACAGACAGCTTTCACAAATGTGGTCTTTCCCGCTCCCATACTACCGTAGAAGGCAAAGACCTTGCGGTCGCCCATCTCTGCAATAAACTGTCGGGCGGCTTCACGGATATGTTCTAATTTCTCAATTCTAATTTCCATAATCTTTCACTTTCTTACCTTTTCTTTCCTTTCAGCGTGATCAGGGGCACGATCATCTCCTCCATCGAGATACCACCATGCTGGAAGGTGTCACGATAGTACGATACATAATAATTATAGTTGTTGGGATAGGCGAAGAACGAGTCGCCTGTGGCAAACACATAACTGGTGGAGAGATTAGGAGCAGGCAGCTGTGCCTTCTGCGGTTCCTTGATCACGAAGAGGCTCTTGTCGTCGTAACTCAGGTTCTTACCCAACTTATAGCGAAGGTTCGTGTTCGTGTTCCTGTCGCCGACAATCTTCACGGGTTGGGTACAACGGATACTGCCATGATCGGTGGTGACGATAACGGGCGTGTCGGTCTGGGCCATCTGCTTGAAGAAATCAGAGATCACGGAATGACGGAACCAGGAGAGGGTGATCGAGCGATAGGCACTCTCATTGTTAGCCAGTTCCCTCACCATCTTCGACTCCGTACGGGCATGACTGAGCATATCGATGAAGTTGAAGACAACCACGTTCAGGTCATTGTGGGCCAATGAGCCAAACTGCGACATGAGTCTGTCGGCATCCGTCGAATTATTCACCTTATGATATGAGAAGGTATTCTTCCTGCGATAGCGCTCCAACTGCGTCTGGATGAGCGGGGCCTCGTTCAGGTTCTTCCCTTCCTCCTCGTCCTCATCCACCCAAAGGTCAGGGAACATCTGGGCAATCTTATTAGGCATCAGTCCACTGAAGATGGCATTGCGCGCATACTGCGTGGCCGTAGGCAGGATGCTGTAGTACAGGTCTTCATCAATATCAAATTGCTCACTGATCTCATGAGCGAGCATGCGCCATTGGTCGTAACGGAAGTTATCGAGCACCACAAGGCACACTTTCCTGCCCTCGCTGAGCAGAGGGAACACCTTGCGCTTGAAGATCTCTGGTGAGAGCATCGGGCGCCCACTGTCAGTCTCCATCTTGTGGGCCTCCAGGTCATTCACCCAGTCCAGGTAGTTCTTCCTGACGAACTTGGCAAAGCCGTTATTAGCGTCTTCCTTCTGCATGCGGAGCATCTCCGTCATACTGCTGTCCGTGGCACTCAACTCCAGTTCCCAATGCACGAGGCGCTTATAGACATCGGCCCAGTCCCGCCACGTCCTACAGTCCATGATCTGCATGGCGATCTGCTGGAAACTCTGCTGGTACTGGTTCTGCGTCACCTCCGTCTCGATCTCACGACGGTGGATGTTCTTCTTCAGCGCCAGCAGAATCTGGTTGGGATTGACGGGTTTGATGAGGTAGTCGGCGATCTTCTGGCCGATGGCCTGTTCCATGATGTTCTCCTCCTCACTCTTAGTCACCATCACCACTGGGAGCGACGGCTGCAGTTCCTTCATCTTCTGAAGGGTTTCCAGTCCGCTCAGACCAGGCATCTGTTCGTCGAGCAGCACAAGGTCGAAACTACGCTCCTTACACTGATCGATGGCATCGGTGCCGTTGCTGACAGTCACCACCTCATAGCCCTTCTTTTCCAGGAACATGATGTGCGCCTTCAGCTGCTCGATCTCATCATCCACCCACAATAACAGTCCGTTGGTCATATTTAATATTTAATGTTTAATCTTTAATGATTACCAGAAGTCATCTCCAAAATCAAAGTCCTGCACCTTCGGCTGCTGTTTCTGCGCAGGGAACAGGTCGTCGTCCTCTTCCGTACCCTCCTGCTGAGACTCACCCTCAGAGGAGCCGAAGTCTTCTATATCAGGTGCCTCCACGTCGCTTGGCTCCGTCAGCAGTTGCTCCTTGCTCACCTCCAAGGGCACGAAGGTTTCCTCATAGAACTGCAGATAGTCGTCGTAACTGAACCGCGAGCCGATCAGTGCCAGATTCTTCTCACTGATAATCAGACTGTGACATGGCTTCAGCCAATCAGCCATGGCATTGTCAGCATAGAGCTGACGGGCGTATTGAAGGGCCTCGTCGTAGTTCAAGAATCCGCTGATACGCATTCGATGCAGCCCATTATCCTCATCGAGCACGATGTCGAAATTCCTCACGAGGAAGTTGGTGAAATTATAGCGCGCCAACTCAAACAACAGCTGGTTCTCGTTCACGGAGTCGGGCTCGTAGGCCAGGATGAACATGAAGTTGTCATTGCGCTCCGCACTCAGTTCGATGGTACCTGTCGAATCAGCCACAAGGGTAACGTCGCGCCTCGACCATATATCACCGATGTCGAACTTTCCACCGTGGAGCCTGCGCCCTTCTTGCACCCCCTTGATGATCATACCCGCCATTTCCGTCACCTCACTGTCAGGATATTTCTCCACCACTTCTTTCAGGCGCTCCACACAGGCGTCACCATCGCCTTCATTCAACAGACTCAGACCGTCGATAAACAGGAACTTCGCCCTGTTCTCTCCCAACGGGAAACGCTCTGCCGACAACTTGGCATTCGCCCTCACCACCTCGTGGCGATCCGACTTAAAGGCCTCGTAGGTGGCCGCATAGAGTGAGTCCTCGATATGTTCTCCGAAGCGGGCGTTCTCCTTGAAATAGGGGTCAGAGAGCAGGATGGTCCACTCACTCTCTGGATAGTCGCTCTTCAGACGACCGAGACAGTTGTCAGCCCCCTGCTGCCGTCCCTGGAGCGAATAGAGCAGGAAAAGGTGGTACCAGACTTCGTCCAGATGCTCGTAGTCGGTATAGTTACCTATCAGGCGCGTCAGGTTTTTCTCACTGAGGGGCAGGTTGTCAAGTTTATCCTTGAAGATAACACCCGCATGGAAAAGTCCGTCCTTAATGATATCGTGGCAAGCAGCCTTCTGCTCGTCGGAGAAAGGAATCTGCGCCAGATAGTATTCACGCTGATGGGGATCCTCGGCTGGCGATAGTTCTTTCTTCTCACCAAGACTGTCTTTGGGGGCTTGTTCGGCTGGTCTGGCTGACTCTCCTAATTCTGCTAAGCTGTCAGGTTCCTCCTGGGGAGCCATATTCACCACCGTCTGGTTGATACGCTGCCAGTTATCCTTGTTCTCTCGCCTGCCCCACTGGCGCTGGAAGGTCTGCTTTCCCTGACTGACGGCCATGGGATTATAGAAGTACCACTGTCCGTTACCCTGCTGCTGCGTCGCTGGGGTTACGGCCGCCTGGTTTTTATCGCCGCGTTGCACGTCGAAGCCCTGCCCCTGCTGCTCCTGTTCCATTTCCTCGGCCTCCCTTTCCATCTTGGCGTCTCTCTCCTCCTTCTCTTTCTTCTTCAGGGCTTCTATCACCCTGTCGATGGCCTTCAGGCGCTCCGTCTCTGGCATCGTCGAGAGTTCCAACAGCGAGTCCTGCAGGTGGATGGCATCGGTATAGGGCACCAGTTCGTCGAGGATCTGCGACCGATGCGACAGTTCCTCGTAGTCGGGCCGTTCCTTGTCAAGCAGACCGATGGCCTCTCCATAGCAGCGCTGGGCGTCGTTAAACTGCTCCCGCTCCCAATAGAGGTTACCCAGTTTCAACAGCAGCACACCCTTCTCGATACCATTCCTGACGGATTTCACGTTACCCTTCTCATAGGCAGCAATAGCCTGCAGCGTGTCTTTCTGCATCAGGTAGATATTACCCATGGCGTAATATACCTGATCCAGATATTCCGCATTATTATCGTCGATGGCCATGCGCTTCAGACGACTGATCATCTGCCTGCCGTTACCCTCGGCCATCACCTCCGTCTGGGCGATACGGGCGTTGAACGCCAGTTCGTATGGCGGATGACAGCCCACCACCTTCCTGTAGGCCCTGTAGGCCTCGTCACGATGGCCCAGCAGTGTCTGGATCTGTCCCATGAGATACCACTCACGGGCCCTCTGCATACTGCGCCTTTCGTGCTTGATCACCTTCTGCAGATAGGGCACGGCCTTCTGGTAGTCACCCTGACGGATATAGAAGTCGGCATAGGTATAGTCCCAGTCTTTCACGGCCCGGAAGTCCATCGAGTCACGGCTCATATTACGGATCACGTCCTCTGCATCATACATCCAGCCCAGTTCCGTATAACTCTTGGCGAGCCATGCCCTGGCCAGTCCGTTCTGCATGGGCTGCGTCTGATAGAGGCGCGTCATATACGAGAAGGTGGCGGCAGCCTCGTCGAAGGCACCCTTCTGGAACTGTGCTTTTCCCAACAGCAGCCAGGCTCTCCAGAGGAAGGGGTTATACTCCCTTCGCCCCAGCCACTCACGGTCTTTGGCCGTCTTCTGCTTACTGCTGTTCCATTCGGGCTTCGCCTTGATGCTGTGCAGACGGATGGCCTTCTCACTCTTCTCGATGGCACGGTCGTACTGACCCTTACCCGTTTCACGACTGTTCTTATTGCCCACCATATACAGGGGCAACATCTCCGTAAAATTGTCTTTATGGGCCTGTTCCTTCTCTAAGTTACCGTCGATGAAGGCCTGAGAACCATTAAAATAGGTGTTATAGCGGGCGTTGAAGGAGTGCCACCAGCGCGTGTTGGCTGTGTTTTTCTTGGTCGAGCAGGCAGTCAGAAGCGCGATGAGACCCATCGTGCAAAGAAAAAATTGGACGGTATGTCTGCCCTTATACGTCATGCTTCGCTTTCTTTTTCTTCTCTTCCAGGAGACAGTGTATCTTGCATTCCCCCTCGTCAGCGGCCGTGCAGGTTGAACAGTCGTGGCCAGTAACAATGGTGTCTTCACCCTTATCGAAACGGTTGGCCACCAGGGCAATCACGCCCAGTGCCACCAGCATCCCTATACATACAAACGCAAAAGTCACCTATTTATTATTTTACCTTTTCCACTCCGAATCCCGCGCGGCTCAGATCGTCCCAGAAATGGGGATACGATTTCGTCACCACGTGGGGGTTATTGATCAACAGCCCGTCCTGTTTCTGCACGTAGGGAGCAAAGGCCAGTGCCATACGGTGATCCTCGTAGGTGTCAATACCCTGCTCCAGCGACGGCTCACAACGTTCACCGTCCCACATCAGTTCACTGTCGTTGGCATCCCTGAGCACATAACCCAGTTTCCGCATCTCGGTCTTCAGCGCTGCGATACGGTCCGTCTCCTTGATCTTCAGTGTCGAAAGACCTGTAAAACGGAAGGGGATCCCCTTGGCCGCACAGGTCACCACGAAGGTCTGCGCCAAGTCGGGACAACTCACAAAATCGTACTCCAGACGAGGTACGCAACGGCCGTTCTTCTTCACGGTCACCGTCTGTGGCACTCCCGCCTTTCTCGACTCGAACTTCGTCTTCACACCCAGCAGACTGAAGATATAGCGTGTGATGGAGTCGCCCTGTTTCGAGCCGTCCATCAGTCCCGTGAGCCTCACTTCCGCCTCAGGGTCGTCGCTCAGTGCCAGCATCTCATACCAGTAACTCGCCCCACTCCAGTCGTTCTCGATGAAGTAGCTGCGGTTCGTGTAGGGCTTGGGCTTGATGGTGATGGTGTCACCCGAGGTCCATTCGGCATCAGCGCCAAACTCGCCCATCATCCACAGCGTCAGGTCGATATAGGGTTTCGAGATGATATCACCCATCAGCCTCAGCGTCAGTCCCTCGTTCAGCATCGGACCGATCATCAGCAGGGCAGAGATATACTGCGAACTGATATGCCCTGGCACCTCCAGCAGTCCGCCTTCGAGCGTCTTGCCCGTAATACGGAGCGGGGGGAATCCCTGCTCACCCACATACTCGATATCGGCTCCCAACTTCCTCAACGCGTCCACCAGCACCCCTATCGGACGGTGCTTCATCCTGTCGGTACCCGTGATCACGTGCGTACCACGCATCACACTGAGGTAGGCAGTCATAAAGCGCATGGCCGTACCAGCCGCCTTGATGTCGATCACCTCAGGCATGTGGCGCATGGCATGGATGATCACTTCCGTATCGTCGCAGTCGCTGAGGTTCTGGGGCAGATGACTGCCACCACTGAGTGCATAGATAATCAGGGCACGGTTAGAGATGCTCTTCGAAGCCGGCAGGTTGATAGTGGCATCCAGGCGTCTGGGTGCCGTCAGTCTATATTGTTCCATTTATATTCATCACACAATTATGGTTGCAAAAGTAAGCATAATATTCGGATTGACAAAATAAGCCCCCTCAAAATTATGATAATTAATCCTTTTTTACTAATCGCGCAAGTTTTCCTCCAAATATCTCCTGTTATTGTTATAGAATATTTTGTGCGAAATGCTTGGAAGTTTAGAAATCTGTTCGTATCTTTGCAGCGTACATCAAACATCATGATTATGAAGAAGTTTCTTTTACTGGCAATCATTGCACTCATTACATGTACGAGAGCAGCAGGGCAAAACATGTTCAGCGGTTCGACAGACCTGAATATAATAGCCAAAGAATGGGAAAACAGCACCCTGAGCGACGTAGCCAATGGCTCGCTTGTCACTATGCTTGACTGCTTCAATCAGAAATGGCCCACATGGATGCTCAATGCGGCCGTCAAGACCATGAAGAAAGGGGTGGATGGCAGAGACACGTACAACAATGATCAGATTGTGGTACACAACAGGCCTAAGAACGGGTTTGTAGAGGTTAACTGGTGGGGCAACGCCGAACGCCACGAATTCATGAGGGCATGTTACTGGAAGCGTTCCAATGGCAACCGACTGCTCGGCATATACTTTGGCGGGACCGACTGCTACCCAAACATTCATTTCGTATGCTTCTACAACTACGACACCAAGCGTCACACCCTTACCCCCGAGCCACAGATTATTGATGGTTTCCGAACGACGGAAGACACGAAATACTACTATGATTTGCCAGAGGAAGGAAAGGAACTCATTATTACCGAATTCGGACCGAGAGGCCACATCATACACACCTTCAAATGGGACGGGATGAAGCCCGTGTTTTCTCATAGCCAGAAGATAGAGGATGAAGCCGGCGGCGAACATTGCGATGACGAAGAGGAGTAAAGGACGAACAAAGAAGAGGACTCTGTGAACAGGATTATATAACACATATTTTCAAAAAAGTTGGCGGAAAATTTGGTGGTTTCGCAAAAAGTGCGTACCTTTGCACCCGCATTCGACAAAACACTGTCAGTGCCAAGCAAAAGTGTTCGGGATTTAGCGCAGTTGGTAGCGCACACGTCTGGGGGGCGCGAGGTCGCTGGTTCGAGTCCAGTAATCCCGACAAAAGCAAAGGAGTTGAAAACAAAAGGGTTTCAGCTCCTTTTTCTTTTTTCCCAAGTTTACTGTGATTTGCTCTGGGTGACGTGCTGGGTGACGTGAAAAGTCAACCGAGAAGTCAACCAAAATTTATGGAAGCAACAATTTCGGTAATCTGTAACAAGTTCAAGGTTTTAAAGAATGGTGAGTGTCCTATTATGCTTCGTGTGGCAAAAGACGGAAAACGCTCGATGAGAAGTTTGGGAGTGTCTGTTAATCCTGCATATTGGGATTTTTCAAAGAATTGCCCTAAAAAGAACTGTCCTAATCGTATAATGTTGATGCAAGTAATTTCGAAAACTTTTAGACAAAGAACGCTGTCGAAGAAAGATTATCATCAATCAAAGCAGCAATTCTTGGCAAAATGGAATCTCTCGACATTAGAATTTGGGCGACTGAAACAATGCGTCTGACCCGAAAGATGCCAACTACAAGAGCTTCATTCAACAGCTCTTTGTTCAAGGCAGATCACCCTGATATTGACTTTAGCCCTTATGAGAAAGTATCTCAGGTGGCTGGCAGTCTTGTGATAACAGTGTAGGCAGGAGAAAATCTGTCAGGCACTATCCTACCGAAGAGGGGGAATCGTACTCGTTACGGTTTCCTTCCCCACCATACATCGGTAGGGGTTGGCAAGACTGGTAAAGATCATTGGCGAGTGGAAAAGTATCGTGGGAAATTCGGTAAAGGTTTCAAGATGCTGACCACTTCGCCCTTCTCAACGAACTTCAATCACGTAACTTATTTCACAATCGCTTAAAATAGGAGGATAAAGATATGCCTAATTGGTGTGATGTGACATACCGCATATGTGGAGATCTGAAGGAAGTAAGATCTCTCTACAAGATAATAAAGGCCAATGACAAACGCAAAACTCCCCGTGTAGAAAACGGATTCGGGAGATTATGGCTTGGCTGTATTATTGATGCCCTCGGTGAAGACTGGGAACAATACAGATGCAGAGGTGAGATAACAGATTATCATCTTGAAGATAACATCCTCATCATTAACCAAAATACTGCATGGTGCGAACAAGAAGGATTCAGAGAGTGTATTGAGAAGAAATACCCATCCATCAAGGTTTACTATCAAGAGCAAGAACCTGGATGTGACGTATTTTATACCAATGATTCCAGTGGAACATATTTCCCAGATCGCTATTTCCTTGACTCTTATGATGACTGGTATTATTTTAAGACTATCGAGGACGCAGCAAAACATGTATCAGGAATCGTCGGGCATGAAGTCGAAGCTACAGTAAAAGCCATCGACGAAGCACTGGACGATTTTATGGAAGAACATGAGGACGAAGATATATTCTATTCATTCCATGAATTTCGGATCATCGAAGACTAATCTATTGAGGGGAGCATATCGGAAACGGTATGTTCTCTTTTTTTTCTTTTTGAGTATATTTTCATATCAAAAAGCTCTTAAGACGGTAAAAATCCAACAAAAAACAGCGATTTTTCGAGATAGATGCAACAATTTGAGAACTTTTCGCTATATTTACACCCGCAAACTGAAAGCCCCTGTTGGTTGTACGTAGCACTCAGAAAAAAGGCAAAGCTCAGGTCTGCATCAAGAGCACTCTGCCAACGGCTACACTTAACATAGAAAATAAATAATAATGTGATATGGATCGTTGTAAAGTATTGATGGTAGCTTGCGCATTTCTGTGCAGCAATGCTGGTGCACAAGACCAGCGTTTCGAGAACCCGCCCAAAGAAGCTCATCCTTACGTATGGTGGCACTGGCTTAATGGTAATACATCCAAGGATGGTATTAAAAAAGACTTGGAATGGATGAACCGCATAGGCATTGTCGGTTTCCATCAGTTTGATGCCGGCGGTTCGATGATGCAGGGTCTGCCGCCTATAGTGCCGCAGACACCTTATCTGAGTGAGGCTTGGAAGGAGAACTTCGCTTACGCCATCCATCTGGCCGATTCGTTAGGAATGGAGGTGGGCATAGCCTCTGCACCAGGATGGAGCAGCACTGGCGGCCCTTGGGTTCAACCGGAAGATGCAATGAAGAAGCTCACCTGGCGCTCACTGGAGATGAATGGTAACGGTAAGAGTCAGACACTAAGGTTGCCGGAGCCATACAAGACCATCGGCCGTTTCCAGAACGTGAGTGCTGGCATATATGCTCCCGTGTTTGAACGGATACCTCAGTGGTACCAGGACATTGCTGTCGTGGCCGTACGGGTGCCGGATGCAGAAAAGAGTATGAAGGAACTCGGCGCCACTATTACTACCAGCGGTGGAGATTTCACCGTGGAGCAGCTCACCAACGGAGATATCAATGACGGAAGCGAACTGGCCATCAACAAAGAAGGTACCCACGCCTGGATTCAATACTCCTTCCCGGAGTCCGTGACCATCCGCTCCTTCACACTGGTGGGCGGACAGGTACAGGGACAATTCGACCACAACCGGACCTACGACAATACGCTTCTGTGCAGCCAGGATGGTAAGACCTGGACGGAAGTCGTCCGCGTGCCTTCTTCCAATCTGGCACAGATCACCGTGGATATCCCGGAAACCACCGCCAAGCACTTCCGTCTGATGGTTGTGAATCCTCAGCCAGACTACAGCCTGATCTACTATGGCGCTCAGGTAGTGATACCCACAGGTACCGCCATCCACGAGTGGAAGCTGAATACGGTCTATAAGGTGAACCACGCCGAGGAAAAGGCAGGCTTCACTTCGCCCGGAGACCTGCTGACACTCCCCACGCCAACCACGGATGCCCCAGTGCAGGAAACCATAGACCTCACCGACAAGGTAAAGGACGGTGTGCTTATCTGGAAGGCTCCTGCCGGCAAATGGCGTATCTACCGCTTTGGCGCTTCCCTCACCGGCAAGCAGAATCACCCTGCTCCACCAGAAGCCACAGGCTTGGAAGTGGACAAACTGGATGCAGATGCCTGGAACCGCTATTTCCATACCTATCTGGATATGTATAAGGATGCTGCTGGAGGCTTGTTGGGAGCACGAGGCATCCAGTATCTGATGATCGACAGTTATGAGGCCGAACAGATGACCTGGACACCTAAGATGGAACAGGCCTTCAAGAACGCCAGAGGCTATGATTTGCGCCCCTGGCTGCCCGCCCTCACTGGTGAGATCATTGGTTCTTCCAAGGCTACTGAGGGTTTCCTTTTCGACTGGCGGGAAACCATCGGCGAACTCTTTGCCGCCAATTACGACCGCGTGAACGATATTCTCCATGAATACGGGATGAAGGGCCGGTACACGGAAAGCCACGAGAACGCCCGCACTTTCGTGGGCGACGGAATGGATCCCAAGCGCACGGCCACCGTGCCGATGGCTGCCATCTGGACGGTAGGTGCTGCGGAAAGCGTCGCCTACCAGGCCGACATTCGCGAATCGGCATCGACCGCACATATCTACGGACAGAATATCGTGGCAGGCGAAAGCTTTACCACCAACGGGATGTTAGGCGGTGCCTACAGCTGGTATCCCGGGAATCTGAAGGAAGTGGCCGACGTAGCCATGATGAGTGGTCTCAACCGTTTCTTTATCCACGAAAGCCCCCACCAGCCTTCCGACGAATTCCGTCCAGGTCTGGGTCTCTTGATCTTCGGACAATGGTTCAGTCGTCATGAAACGTGGGCGGAATATGCCAAGTACTGGATGGACTACCTGGCCCGCAGCAGCTATTATCTGCAGGCAGGCCGCAATGTGGCCGATGTACTCTGGTATTATGGCGAGGATACGAATATTGCATCAGCTTATGCTCATACCCTGCCAGATGTGCCAGACAGCTATGCCTATGATTTCTGTAGTCCGCACGCCCTGCTCCATTGCATTTCGGCTCAGGATTATAAGGTGATTGCTCTGGGGGAACACACGCAGAATATGAGCATAGAAGTGCTTCGGAAACTGCACAAACTAGTTACCGAAGGCGTCTTCCTTATCGGAAAGGAGCCCCAGCAGATGGCAGGACAGGGTGACAATGATGCAGAATTCGAGCGTCTGAAGTCCGACATCTGGCACGCCGCCCGACAAAATGTGTGGACCGGCTCCGTTGCCGAGGGTCTGCAGCGTTCTGGTGTGGCTCCAGATTTCCAATCCTCTGTTCCCGGTATACGTTTCGTGCACCGCGTGGATGGTGAACGGAATATTTACTGGGTGCGCAATTTTAGTGGAAAGGAAGTGGATGCGGACATTGTGCTCCGCGATGCCAAGGGCACCCTTACCGTGATGAATCCCGTCACAGGCAAGCCCGTTTACGGTGCACTCAAGGATGGACGGCTACATCTGGGGGCTGACGACGCCCTCTTTGTGGTAGCCGATCCGCATGCCGCCCCAGCAGCAGAGCCAATGCCTCTGAAGCCCGCAGGCGAAGTGACTCTCAACGGCCCCTGGATGGTTTCCTTCGAAGGTCAGGACGCCCCCCAAGGCATCCGGGAATGGCAGACACTCTCCTCCCTCACGGAGTCTGACGAGGAAGCCGTGAAGTATTTCTCTGGCACCGCTACCTATATGAATACTTTTACCCTGCCCAAGAAGAACCTGCCCGCAGGTCTGTCTATTGATCTGGGAGAAGTAGGTCAGATGGCCGATGTCTTCATCAACGGCGAGCACGTGGATTTCCTATGGAAAGCCCCATACAAAGTGAACTTCGAAGGCAAGTTGAAACCCGGTAAGAATACGATCGAAGTGAAGGTAGTGAATACCTGGGTGAACCGCCTGATCGGTGATGGACAACCAGGCGTAGAGGGCCACAGCTTTACCCCCGTTCCCTTCTATGGAGTCAAGAGCCTCTCACAGAATATGGGTACCCTCATCCCCGCCGGCCTGATGGGGCCCGTGCACTTGCAGATCCTTCGTCATGAGTAAATACATCTACTCCTATTCCCAATCGAGAAGGAAGGCGTAGTGGTAGGGATTGTTACCATCGATGGTATACTGAGGCAGCGTGCGCTGGCCCCAAGTATCGACACCGCCAACGCCGTGGACATTCAGGTCGATATTCAGATTAACGAAACGACCACGCTGGATCTCGTGGGGATGACCTGAGCCTTCAAGGTCTTCCTCGCCATAGTCCCAGGCGCGGATGCATAGAGGCTGAAGACCGTTGATTCGGAGTGCCTTCTTCTCGTTGCCTATTTTCAGCCAACGGACATCCGTGCGGCAGCCATTATCCTGCGGATGGATATACTCCGTTTCGAACTCGCTGAGAAGCGTCTGATAGCGTCCTACGAAAGCGCTGCGCTTACGATCCGGATAGTTCTCCCATGGACCACGACCGTAATACTCGATGTTCGCTATTTCCTTGACTCTTATGATGACTGGTATTATTTTAAGACTATCGAGGAAGCAGCCAAACATGTATCAGCGATCGCCGGGCATGAAGTCGAAGCTACAGTAAAAGCTATCGACGAAGCACTGGAGGATTATCTGGAAGAACATGAGGATGAAGATATATTCTACTCATTCCATGAATTCAAAATATGTGAAACCTAAATAACAGTGATTATGATAATAAAACTAATGGTCTATTTAATTACTAAGGCCGTGAGAATCATTACTTGCGACCCATTCCCAACCTTTCTAAATAATCAATAGGAAGTGACATTTTCAATGAAAACGTACAGATTTTGTACGTTTTCTTTTTTTTGTGTGCCTTAACAGATATTTTTTGTGCAAATACTTTGTTTTCCAAATTCTTTTTCCTATATTTGAACCCGCAAACTAAAGGCTCCCGTTGTAAGGGTAGTGAGGTTGCATATATACTGAATAGTGTTACTGACGCTGTTTTGACACCCAAACTCGCAACTTGGATGATTCGGTCTTAGTACATGGATCTCTCGTCAAAAAAGCAATAGTGGACACTACTCTGAGTATGGTTATAGACTGTGGCATCATGTATGATGTGGCAGATTCTAACATATTCGGTGTGGGTTCCGCATTGCTATCCGACGAGAGAGGTATGCGAGACCTGGGTGTTTAAAACCATAAAGAGTTATGTCAAATAAGGAGATATTGGATTTCCACGAAAAACTGAAGCATGGCTTAGAAATTGCTGAACAGCGGATGCTTGAAGAAAAAGCACTCCGTAATGAAGACGTAATTGTGTCTTCTGATGGCAAAACTATAGAGCGAATCCCTGCAAGACAATTACTCTAAGTTTTTTTGCACCCATCGGCACAGAACAGACGGGTTTCATGCCGTCCCTGTTTTTCTATTCCACATGTACGACGATGCGCTGGTAGCGGGTGAGGCTGGGATGGCCCTTGTCCGTAAGCTGGAGGATAAAGTGGAGATCCTCGGGCTTGGACACCTCAGGAGCACGTACACTAACGCGATGGATATTGGGGGCGCCCATGGGCTCTACCAGTCGGCCACTGCCTGCCTCGGGATAGCAGTACCAGAGATAAGAGAGGTTGTCGCCGTCGGGGTCGCTGGAGGGTGTGGCATCGAGCACGAAGACCTCACCCGACTTCACGGTGAACTCGTTGGCATGAGCCAGACGGGGCTCCGGGGCATGGTTGGCCTTCTCGTAGGGTTTCACGCACCAGTCCATGTGGGCGGCGAAGTCGTTCTGCAAATGAGTGCGCCAGCGCCAGACGGTCGTGGTATAGCCGACATACTCGGCCGTATCCCTCACGACGGCACAGCCGTGGCTCTTCGGCAGGAAGGGACGGTAGTGGTCGATGGCGTTCGTCCAGATGGCGCGCGGCTCCTCCTCAATGGGTACGCCACCCGTGAAACCGTTGGGATCGCAATCCTCACGACGGGGCTTATACAGTTCGTAGCGGCCGCCCCAGCCGCCCCAGTTGGGATGCTCAGGGGCATTCAGACCGTTGGGGATAAGGTTGAGCCACGAGGGGGTGTCACCCTCCATGCCGTAGGCCACATCAGGATAACAGGCACCCAGCGGCCCATGATCCTGTTGGATATGCTCGGCCAGCCAGGCATTCGAGATGCGCTTATTGTCGGCTCCCGCTGCCACCTCCATGATGCCCGTCCACGTGCCGTTGCCATAGCCGCCAGGACTCACGATATAGAATAAGGTGGGGAAATTACGACGGATCCAGATGCCCGTATCATCCTGGTCGCTGATGGTATAGACGCGCAACTTCGCCAACAGGCGTTCCAACTCTTGGGCTGACTTCCTGTCCTTCAGGTCGTAGAGGGCCTGCGCCAGCACGTTGACACCGCCCCATGCACAGACCCACAGCGGACGCTCATCCTTGCGCTCCAGTTCCTTGATGATCCAGCGCGAACCCTCACTTTCCTGACCCTTGCCCACACCCGTCATACCATAGGCCGTCGTGCCCCGCTTCACGACGGAGCGCAGATAACTGGCCTCGGGATAGCCCTTGGCATGGAGTAAGAGGTTGGGACGCACCTGCTCGTAGGCATCGATCACCTGGAAGATGGTCTCTGGCGCTATCCTGTTGCGCATGTGGGTGGAGTTGGTGGCGACGATGCCACGCACGTCGATCTCGTTGGTATAGAGCATCAGCCTCACCAGCGACTCGTTGTCGTCGGGCTCGTTCTCCACATCTGTCAGTATGATCACCCGCTCCTGCGCCCACAGGCCGTGGACCGCCAGCATTATCAGCACAAGGGCCGTCAATAGTCTCTTCATGTCGTTATTCATTCGGTTGATGCTGCAAAAGTAATAAAAAAATCGCAAATTACATGGGGAAATGGGAAAAAGTTTGAAATGTTAATTTTCCCCTAATCACGAGATTACGGCAATCCCCTCGATTCCTTACGGCAATCCCATAGATTGCCGTAACCTCCTTAATCCTCAGCCCCCTCCCCCTATTTCGCACCCTTTCACGCTATGACACTATTACACTACTTCGCTGCTTCATTTGCTCTATCGCATCTTCAAAATTCTCCATATATAGTATTATTAATTTTATATATATTATAATATAAAATATAAAAACGCCCTCACCCCACTTACCCTAAAATCCAATTTACCAAAAGAAGCAGCGAAGTAGTGTAATAGCGTAATAGCGTTAAAATTTTAACTATAACAGAAAAAGTTTGGTGGTTTCGAGGAAAAACACTATCTTTGCAGCAGATTTGTACAACTAATTAAATTTGAAATTATGAAGGACATTATCAAAAATGAAGATCTACGTGCTTTTATCCAAAGCAAGATTTATGTTATCCGTGGTATGAAGGTTATGCTTGACAGAGATCTGGCAGACCTCTATGGTGTTGAAACAAGAACCTTGAATCAAAAGGTAAAGCGCAATATTAGGCGTTTCCCACCTGACTTCATGTTTCAGATGACAAAGGAGGATATCGAAGAATGGAAATCACAAATTGTGATATCCAATTCCATCAAAATGGGACTTCGTAAGCTCCCATAGGCTTTCACTCAATTAGGAGTAGCCATGTTGACTATGACACTATGACACTGTTTCTTTTAGTGATGAAAGGCAGATTTTTGGGATTTATGGAAGAAATTGGGAAAAAGTTTCGTACCTTTGCATCCCAAATAAATAAAAAGAGATGATCGTTTGTATTGCAGAGAAGCCGAGTGTGGCACGGGATATTGCCCGTATAATCGGGGCGACAGCCTCCCACGACGGCTATATGGAGGGTAACGGCTATCAGGTGACGTGGACCTTCGGACACCTGTGTACGCTGAAGGAACCGGGCGACTACACCCAGGCATGGAAGCCGTGGGCACTGACGCAGTTGCCCATGATCCCCCAGCGCTTTGGCATCAAACTGATCGAAGACAACGGCATCAAGAAGCAGTTTGCCATCATCGAACGGCTGATGCAGGCCGCCGACGGTATCGTGAACTGCGGTGACGCTGGACAGGAGGGTGAACTCATCCAGCGGTGGGTGATGCAGAAGGCCCAGGCGAAATGTCCTGTAAAGCGCCTGTGGATCTCGTCGATGACCGACGAGGCCATCCGCGAGGGTTTCGCCACGCTGAAGGACCAACAGGACTACCAGCCGCTCTATCTGGCAGGACTGTCGCGCGCCATCGGAGACTGGCTCTTGGGCATGAACGCCACGCGCCTCTACACGCTGAAATACGGGCAGAACCGACAGGTGCTCTCCATCGGACGCGTGCAGACCCCTACCCTCGCCCTCATCGTGAACCGCCAGAAGGAGATCGAGAACTTCAAGCCCGAGCCCTACTGGGTGCTGGCGACGGTGTATCGCGACACTACCTTTACGGCCACAAAGGTTGCGAGTAAGCGAGAGCAGGCCCAAACAGGTTTGGAGGCTGCCGAGCGTGAGCAACCTCGAACGGAGTTCAAGGGGAAGTTCACCTCGAAGGAGGAAGGTGAGAAGGCCTTTGAGACCATCGAGGGCAAGCCGTTCACCGTGACGAAGGTGGAGAAGAAGGAGGGCAAGGAACAGCCGCCCATGCTCTACGACCTCACCTCGCTACAGGTGGATTGTAACCGAAAGTTCGCCTACTCGGCTGAGATGACGCTCAACCTCATCCAGAGCCTCTACGAGAAGAAATACACCACCTATCCGCGCGTGGATACGCAATACCTCTCAGACGATATCTATCCCAAGTGCGGACAGATCATGAACGGGCTGTTCCAGACGAAATTCGGGGGTATCCCGTTCTACGCGGAACTCATCAAGCCCATTGGTGGCAAACCGTTGAAGAAGACCAAGCGCGTGTTCGACACCTCGAAGGTGACGGATCACCATGCCATCATCCCCACGGGTGTGATCCCCACGAACCTCACGGATGCTGAAAGGAACGTGTTCGACCTCGTGGCCAGACGATTCATCGCCGTGTTCCTGCCCGACTGTAAGTTCTCGACGACAACGGTATTGGGCGAGGTAAAGGGTGAAAACGAGACCGTAGAGTTCAAGGTGACGGGTAAGGAGATCCTTGATCCAGGCTGGCGTATCGTTTTGGGACTGGAGAAACCGAAAACCGAGGAGGATGAGCAGAAGAAAGAGGATGACGAGGAGCGTACGCTGCCTACCTTCGTAAAGGGCGAATCTGGCGACCATAAGCCCACGCTCACGGAGAAATGGACCACGCCCCCGCCCTATTACAACGAAGCCTCGCTGCTCCGTGCCATGGAGACGGCTGGTAAGTTTGTGGAGGACGAGACGCTGCGCGCCGCCATGAAGGAGAACGGTATCGGGCGTCCGTCATCGCGCGCCTCGATTATCGAGACCCTCTTCAAGCGTCACTATATCAAGCGCGACCGCAAACGCCTCATCGCCACACCCACAGGTATAGAACTCATCGACCTGATACGCGAGGAACTGCTGAAAAGCTGTGAACTGACGGGTATCTGGGAGAAGAAACTGCGCGACATCGAGCACCAAAAATACGACGCCCAGCAGTTTATCGACGAACTGAAGGCTCAGGTGACGGAGATCGTACACGAGGTGATGACTGATCCCTCGAACCGTCGTGTCACCGTACTCAGCGACGAGGAACTGAAGAAACTGAAATCACCCAAGAAGCAATAAATCGCCAGGCATATCGTTATTAATAAGGTATGCGAAAGACTTCCGTCATATTTTCCATCTTGTTCTCCCTGCTGCTCATGGGCTGTGGGGCGGATCAGGCTTTGAAGAAAGGCGATAAGTTCTATGCCGTCGGTGAGTACTTCGATGCCGCCGCCCAATATCGTAAGGCCTACACCCAGACCTCGAACAAGGACAGGGCCTTCAAGGGCAAATGCGCCATGAAGATGGCCGACTGCTACCGTCGCATCAACTTCACCAGCAAGGCCATCGCTGCCTATAACAATGCCCTGCGCTACAAACAGGACGACTCACTGACGCAACTCTACCTCGGACAACTCTACATGAGGAATGGCAATTACAAGGAGGCCACCAAGCACTTCCAGGCTGCCATCGACAGTATGAGACTGCCTGACGAAGGCATCAGACTCGCGAAAAACGGACTGAAGGCGGCACAGTTGGCCCCAGAGTGGAAGAAACAGGGCTCGGACTATACCGTGAAGCGCGAGGCGCTCTTCAACTCCCGTCGTGCGGAGTATTCCCCCATGCTGGCGGGCGACGAAGACAACCAACTCTATTTCACCTCCACCCGTAACCAGGCGCAGGGCGACGAGTATAGCGGTATCACGGGATCGATGGCCGCCGATATCTTCATGTCACAGAAAGACGACAAAGGGAAGTGGGGCAAGCCTCAGGCCATCGACTCGGAACTGAACTCAGTGTTCGACGAGGGCGCCTGCTCATTTACCCCTGACGGCAGGACGATGTATCTGACACAGTGCAAGACCGATCCTGACTACCCCAGATATGCCACGATCGTCGTTTCTAACCGTAGCGACGCCGCCTGGAGCAAACCCACGGAGGTGATGATCGCCAAGGATACACTCTCAAGTTTCGCCCATCCTGCCGTATCACCCAATGGGGAATGGCTCTACTTCGTCAGTGACATGCCAGGTGGACTGGGTGGCTATGATATCTGGCGCTGTCGTCTGCTCAGCAACAATTCCGTAGGTGCTCCTGAGAATTTAGGGGAGCCCGTCAATACGCCAGGCAACGAGATGTTCCCAACCTTCCGTCCCAACGGTGACCTGTATTTCTCATCAGACGGTCATCCGGGCATGGGTGGTCTGGATATCTTCATCGCCAAGGGCAAGACCATCGAGCACCCGGGTTTCCCTCTGAACTCGCAGGGCGACGACTTTGGTATGACTTTCGAGGGTAGGCTTAACAAGGGATTCTTCTGTTCCAGCCGTGGTGATGCCAGGGGTTATGATCATATTTACAGTTTCTTTAACCCTGAGATCGTACAAACGGTGAAGGGCTGGGTGTATGAACAGGACGGCTACGAACTGACGGCAGCACAGGTATATATGGTGGGTAACGACGGTACGAACCAGAAACTGAGCGTGCGTGGCGACGGCTCGTTTACCCAGGAGATCAAGGCTGGTGTGGATTATGTGTTCCTCGCCACCTGCAAGGGTTTCCTGAACCATCAGGAGGAGTTGCGCGTGGCCCCCGTCACGAAGTCGGAGGAGTATGTGCTGCAGTTCCCACTGGCCAACATCTCTGCCCCCGTGCTCATCGAGAATATCTTCTACGACTTCGACAAGGCCACCCTGCGCCCAGAGTCACAGACGGCCCTCGACGAACTCGTGAACCTCCTGAACGAGAATCCGAATATCACCATCGAACTCTCGGCTCATACCGATTATAAGGGTTCCGACCAGTATAACGAACGACTCTCACAGCGACGAGCGGAGAGTGTGGTGAACTACCTCATTGACCACGGCATCGCCTCAGACCGATTGACGCCCAAGGGCTACGGTGAGGGCAAGCCGAAGAAGATCAAACGCAAGGTGGCAGAAAAATATCCGTTCCTCAAGGAGGGTGACGTCTTGACAGAGACTTACGTCACCTCGCTCCCCGAGGAACAGCAGGAACAGTGCAACCAGCTAAACCGTCGCACTGAGTTTATAGTACTGAGGACAACTTACGGCCTGTTCGATAAGGCAGGTAAATTACTACAAAAGCCAACACCACCAGCACCAGCCAAGGATTGACGGGAATCTCAGTGGTAGGTGTCGTCACGACGAACACCTCCAAGGCCGTCAGCACCATCTGCAGGAGACCAGTCATGGCCACCCTCATCAGTTGCATGCCACCAAAGGTGAAGAACAGGCCTAAGCCCACGATGACACAGAAGAAGGTCCACAGTCTGGAGAGACAGCGCACTTTATTCGTCTTCATCTCTGGCAGGTTCTGCATCACCCGCTCCGTGAAGCCGTTGTCTTCAATCTGCTGCTGGGCAGCCTGTTTGAAGAAATCCGCAATCAATATGTCGTCTTTATCTGTCATAGCCATTTTCTTTTAAGTAGTTTGCCATTTTTTCTTTTCCTCGCTTGAGATGCGACTTCACCGTGTTTTCGGGGATCCCTGTGATCTTGCTGATCTGGTCGATGGGATAGCCGTCGATGAGTTGCATCGTGATACAGCTGCGTTCGTCAGGCTTCAATAAGGCCAGGGCTGCGTAGATATCCATCTTCAGGGAGTCACTGCCTGATGCAGTCTTGCTGGCCACTGCCTTCGAGGTGTCGATATCTTCCGTCGGGCGACTGGCGCGTACGTGGTCGTAGAACACGTTGTAGGCGATACGCATGAGCCAGGTGGAGAAACTCGACATGCCCTTGAACTTCGTGATGTTCACATAGGCCTTGATGAAGGTATCTTGCGCCAGATCGTCGCTCAACATCTCGTCGCCCAGCGTCTGGTTCAGGAAGAACCGACGGACAGGTGACTGGTACTTCCTGACAAGCTGGTCGAAAGCCCGCTTGTTGTGGAACACCGCCACCTGCGTCACGAGAGATATATCGTTCAGATCTGCCACCTCTTTTTCCTTTTTACTTTTCTAAGAGATTCTTTTCTGGCATACAAATCCAAAGAACGATGTAGAAGATCAGTCCACTAAAGCATGTGAACAAGGTGAGGAATGCGTATGCTACTCGTACCATTGTGGGGTCAAAGTCCAAGTACTCGGCGATACCGCCACAGACCCCTGCCCATACTCTGTCATTAGAGCGCATCAGTTTCTTTGTCATAGTTCTGAGTGTTTGAAGGGTTATTAAAATTACCTGGATTATTAAATTGAGAGTTATTGCCCTGAGGCCCTGCCTGACGGGCGATAAACCACTTGCCAAGGCCGATGAAGAACACGAGGGCACCGATGCCGAAGCCTATCTTGCCGATGATCAGTCCGAGGAAGATGGCCAGACCTATGCCTGTAAACATCTGGCGCATGCCACTCTGGTAATCGTCGCTATTTTCCTTGGCTTCCTCCTTGAATATATGATCAGGGATCGGCTGTCCTTTCTCCATGGCCATCTGGGCGAGCTTATAGCGCTGTCTGCGGTTCCTGTTGATGAAATAGACCACCATACTAATAACAATGATCGGGAAGAGCACGAAGAGGATAAAGAGGATACCCAGAACCAGTGCGATAACTCCGAAGACCTGTCCATCGGAAACATTTCCGAACACATCGTTGAAGAATCCATCCGGATCGTCGATACCTGTCGTAGAGACAGTAACTGTTCTTGTTACTCTTGACTTGTTGACGCTGTCGTTCGCGTCCACAGCCGTTGTGTCAGAAAAGGCTTCAATAGCATCCTTTGTCTTAGTGGTGTCCACCTGCTCCGTACGGGGCGTGTGGCGATGCTTCTGTGCTGCTGCGTCAGCATTCATGCTGAGCGTGAGCACCATGGCGATTGCAATTAATAACTGTTTCATATCTTTACTCCTTTTTACTTTTTATTCCTTTCAGATTTGTTTTATTTGTCTGTTTGACGAAACAAATCATAAATTAGTTGCAAAGATAGTGATTTTTCCCATTTTTTTTTTAATTTTGCATGCAAAATATGCATTTACCTGAGGATTTTATACGAGAAACGCAGCGTGTGATGGGCGAAGAGCGCTTCAACCGCTTCTTGGAGGCATTCAATGAGGATGCCCCCACGAGCATTCGTCTGAATCCGAGAACCTCACAGCACAGGGGGACTGTCCCTCGTGTGAGCAGCGAAGCGGATTACACAGGGACTGTCCCCTCTGTGCAACAAGTCCCTTGGTGCCCTGAAGGCTTCTATCTCCCAGGTCGTCCTCAGTTCACATTCGATCCCCTCTTCCATGCAGGCTGCTACTACGTACAGGAGGCATCATCGATGTTTATCACCCACGTACTGCGTACGGTTCCTGAACTTGTCGAAGGACCTATCACGATGCTCGACCTCTGTGCAGCACCTGGAGGAAAATCGACGGCAGCCATTACGGTATTACCCGAGGGGAGCACACTCACGAGCAATGAACCTATCCGCTCACGCTATCAGATCCTCGAAGAGAACATCACGAAATGGGGCTATAACAACTGTAGCGTCACCAACCTCTATCCTCGCGACTTCAGGAAGAAGAAGGAGAAATTCGACGTGATTCTCTGCGACGTGCCCTGTTCTGGTGAGGGGATGTTCCGTAAGGATCCCAACGCCATCAGTGAGTGGAGTCTACAGAACGTGGAGAAATGCTGGCGCCTACAACGGGAGATCGTCGCTGATGCCTGGGAGTGTCTGAACCTCGGGGGAATCCTCATCTATAGTACGTGTACCTATAATACAAAAGAGAACGAGGAGAACGTGCGCTGGATCATGGAGGAATACGATGCTGAGATTCTCTCCGTACCAACAGAACCCTCTTGGAATATCACGGGTTCCTTGCTCGCAGGTTTCGAGGCACCCGTCTATCGCTTTATCCCCGGCTTCACCCGTGGCGAAGGTCTCTTCATGGCCGTATTAAGAAAAAAGGGCACACTGGGGACTGTCCCCTCTGTGAGCAGCGAAGCGAATTATAGGGGGACTGTCCCCAGTGTGCACGACTTTCCCAAGGTCGATCTCCCCTATTTCGAGGCGCTGAAATATCTACGAGGCGAAGCACTCGTGCTGCCTACTGACACACCAAAGGGATTCGTGACCGTCACCTATAAGGGTTTTGCTCTGGGAGAAGTGAAGAACATCGGCAACCGTGCCAACAACCTCTACCCCAAGCCCTGGCGCATCAAGACTACCCACTTACCAACAGAAGAAATAAAAATCATAGATATATGAAACAGTATTTAGACATCCTCAACCGCATCCTGACGGAAGGTACTGAGAAAAGTGACCGTACTGGCACTGGTACCATCAGCATCTTTGGTACCCAGAGCCGATATAACCTCGACGACGGGTTTCCCCTGCTGACCACGAAGAAACTCCATCTGAAGAGTATCATCTACGAACTGCTGTGGTTCCTGAAAGGCGATACCAACGTGAAATACCTGCAGGAGCACGGTGTAAGAATCTGGAACGAGTGGGCTGACGAGAATGGCGAACTGGGACCCGTGTATGGTCACCAGTGGCGCTCGTGGCCCGATTACAACGGGGGAACGATAGACCAGATTCAGTATGTTCTGGATCAGTTGAAGAACAACCCTAACTCCCGTCGTATGATCGTCTCGGCCTGGAACGTGGCTGAGGTGAACGAGATGGCCCTGCCGCCATGTCATACGATCTTCCAGTTCTATGTGGCTGGTGACCGTTTGTCGCTCCAGTTATACCAGCGCTCGGCCGACACCTTCCTCGGTGTGCCTTTTAACATCGCCTCGTATGCCCTGCTGCTCCAGATGATGGCACAGGTGACGGGTTATAAGCCTGGCGACTTCATCCACACCACGGGTGATACCCACCTTTATCTGAACCATATCGAACAGGCCAAACTCCAGTTGGCCCGTGAGCCCCGTCCCCTGCCCACGATGAAGATTAACCCCGATGTGAAGAGTCTCTTCGACTTCCAATACGAGGACTTCGAACTGGTAGGCTATGATCCCCATCCACATATTAAAGCAGAAGTAAGCGTATGATTTCCATAATAGCAGCGGTGGCGAAGAACAGGGCCATCGGATATAAGAACAAACTGATTTATTGGCTCCCCAACGACCTGAAGCGTTTCAAGGCACTCACCACGGGTCATACCATCATCATGGGGCGCAACACCTTCCTCTCACTGCCAAAGGGAGCCCTACCTAATCGTCGTAATATTGTACTGAGCCACAGTGCGAAGGCTTTCGAGGGCTGTGACGTCTATCCCTCATTGGAGGAAGCCCTCCACCACTGCGCAAAGGATGAGGATATCTATATCATCGGAGGCGCGAGTGTCTATAAGCAAGCGCTCCCTCTGGCAGACCGTCTCTGTCTGACAGAGATCGACGACACCCCTGCAGAAGCCGACACCTTCTTCCCACCCTATGATGACTGGAAAGAAGAAAGTCGTGAAGACCATCCTACAGATGAGCGTCACGACTTCCCCTACTCCTTCGTAGATTACGTCAGAGTCTGACTATTCCAAGGCGGGTCGTTTGAGAATGCGATAGCCGTAAATGGTGACTACCAGGAAACAGATCCAAGGTAGTACGAACGAGACATTGGTGGCTGGTATATCACCTATCTTACCCATATCGATAATCAATGCCTGGAACGGGGGCAACACAGAGCCTCCGAGGATGGCCATGATGAGTCCTGCAGCACCAAACTTGGCATCGTCGCCTAACCCGTCGAGCGCGATGCCATAGATGGTGGGGAACATCAGTGACATACAACCACTGACGCACACCAGACAATAGACACCCAAGCGATTCTGGAACAAGATAACACCTACAGTAAACACCATCGCCAGAATTCCGAAGATCATCAGCAACCGGGCAGGCTTCATGTATCTCATCAGGAAGGTAGCAATAAACCTTGAACAGATGAAGAACACCATCGCATAGATATTGAACCGCTGCGACAGCACCTCAGCACTCTGCTCGTCCATGCCCTCAGCCATAAACACACGCGTACCATATTGGATAATAAACGTCCAGCACATGATCTGGGCACCCACGTAGAAGAACTGGGCAATCACTCCCTCACGATAATACTTCAGTTTCACGATCCGACGCACGGTGGCAAATGGATGCACATCGTGGTTCTGGTCTCCACTCTTCGGCATCTTCGTAAAGAGAATCAAAAAGAAGATGGCAGCGATGATCACACCAATAACCAGGTAAGGCGATATCAGAACATTGAGATCCGCATTCTTCAGCGCCTCAAACTCAGTATCATCGAGCAGAGCACGCTCATCACTGCTCAGCGGATTGAGTTTGGCCTGAATATAGTTCATGGCCACATACATACCAATGATCGAACCACAGGGATTAAAGCACTGTGCCATGTTCAGGCGACGCGTGGCCGTCTCCTCTGGCCCCATGGTAAGGATATAGGGATTACATGACGTCTCGAGGAACGACAGTCCGCAAGTCATGATGAAATAGGCGATGAGGAAATAACCATAGATGCCCACAGCCTTCGCAGGGAAGAACAGTAGGGCGCCGATGGCATAGAGTCCAAGCCCCATCAGCACACCCGCCTTATAGGAGAACTTACGGATGAAGATAGCGGCAGGAAAGGCCATGCAGAAATAACCGCCATAGAAGGCCACCTGTACCAGCGTACCATCAGTGACGTTCATACGGAAGATCTTCGAGAACGCCTTCACCATGGGATTGGTGATATCATTGGCAAAGCCCCATAGGGCAAAACAGAGCGTCACGAGGATGAACGGCAACAGAAAACTGATGCCGTCTTTAGTTATCAGAGATTGTTGTTGCTTTTCCATATCACACGAATTTGACGAGAATACGGAACACCTTACCAGGCTGCTCAGACCACTGTTGCATGGCCTGGGGCGCATCCTCAGGAGTCACCACATTAGAAATCAAACGATCCACAGGACAATTACCCCCCTGCAGATAATGAATCACAGCCCTGAAATCCGAAGGCTGGGCATTACGCGAACCACGGATGTCGAGTTCCTTCTGAACAAAGAACTTCGTCTGGAACGACACCTCTGTCTTGGCATAGCCGATACACACCACGCGCCCTGTAAAGGCCACCTCATTGACAGCCATGTTATAAGTCACAGGACTACCCACGGCCTCGATGATGACATCAGGACCAAAGCCCGAGGTGATCTCCTGCAGACGGGCATGCACATCTTCCTGGATGGTATTGATGGCGTAGGCAGCACCCATCTCCTTGGCCAGGGCCAACTTCTCGTCGTCGATATCAGCAGCAATCACTGTAGCACCACGCAGGGCAGCACGTACAATGGCGCCCATACCCACCATACCACAGCCGATGACCACCACCACGTCGATATCCGTCACCTGAGCACGGTTGACAGCGTGGAAGCCCACACTCATGGGTTCTATCAAAGCACAGGTACGGGGATCAAGACCCTCTGCAGGAATCACCTTCTCCCAAGGCAGGACAATCCGTTCGCGCATGGCCCCATTACGCTGCACACCCAACGTCTCGTTATGTTCGCAGGCATTCACACGAAGGTTACGGCACGAGGCGCACTTGCCACAGTTGGTATAGGGATTGCAGGTCACCACCATACCAGGCTTCAGGTGCTCAGGCACACCAGCACCCACCTGCTCGATGACGGCTCCCACCTCATGACCAGGGATCACGGGCATCTTCACCATTGGGTTCTTACCCAGCCACGTGTTGAGGTCGCTGCCACAGAAGCCTACATATTCCAGGCGCAGGAGCACTTCACCAGCCTGCAACGCCTGTTCCTCTACATTCACAACGTTCATCTGGCGCTCGCCAGAAATCTGTATTGCTTTCATTGTTTGATTTGACTATTTATTATTTGATTATTCACTCATGTTTTTGATGTATGGCAGATGTGGCAACTCACCGAAGCCATAGAAACGACGGGCGTTTTCACCTAAGAACAGGCGTTTCTCCTCATCCGTCAGTTCCTGAGACTTCACCACGAAGTCGTACGACATCCTGTAGGTGATGGCAGTGATGGTACGCGGATAGTCACTACCCCACATCAGTTTCTCCATACCCACCAGGGCTGCAGCCTCACGGATGGCACGGATGGCCGAGGGGAAAGGATAGAACTCCGAGTTGTAAAGCCACGTGATACCACCCGACTCTATCATCACGTTCTCGTGGCGCGCCAATAGGATCTGTCTGCGCCAACTTTCATTCTCCCAACAGGGAGTCTGTGGGGGATTAGCCATACCTAAATGACCGATGGCCACACGGAGACGTGGGCACTCGGCGATGACCTCGCTCAGTTCGCTGACCTGTTTGTCGCCATCTTCGAGGGTGATGGAGAGAAACACATTGCGACGTTCCATCTCTCGGAACATCTTCAGCATCTCATCGCAGGTAAGGGGTTTACCCAATAATCGATGCCCAGGAATGGCGATGCCCTTAAAGCCATGATCCATCAAAGCCACAGCCTCCTCGCAAAAGCCGTCTTTCAGGTAATCCACCATGCCACAGGTGAGGAAACGGTTCGGATAGTGGCACTGTACCTCTGCGAGATAGTCGTTCTGGATACCATCGATAAACTCCTGTACCACGACGGCTGCAGACACCTGTGCATAGTCCATATTGGAAAGGAACACCTCAGCCGTGTTCCTGCCGTCGATGATAAACGGCGGAATCATCTGCACCTCCTCGCCTAAGAAGATAGAGCGCCCGTTCTTCAGAGAACGGATAGGTTTACCATCCCACGAGGTATCCTGTTTGAACCACAGATGACTGTGGGCATCGATGATCATGAGTTCTTCCATCTGACAAACATCTGGTCACCAATAATCATCTGTACCTCTGCCACCAACTGTTCGTCCAGGGGCTCGTTCACATACTGGATATTCTTCAGCACATTATCAGGATTGGCGCTGCTGAAGAGTGTCGTGGCGATACGTGGATTCATGCTTGTCGAGAACTGGATGGCCAGTTTATCTATCGGATAACCTTTCTCCTGACAATAAGCCGCTGCCTTGGCACAGGCGTTCCTGAGATCCCTGCCCGCAGGATGCCAGATAGGGGCACCACGCTGAGATAGCAATCCCATGGAGAACGGTGAGGCATTGATCACACCCACGCCATGCTGCTCGAAGAAGCCGAGATAATCAGCCAACAACGTATCGTTCAGCGAGTAGTGGCAGAAATTCAGGATACTCTCCACAGTGCCCTCCTCACAATGCTCGATCACCCACTTCAGGTTCTCAGGCTGCAGGTCGGTGATGCCCACATGCCCCACAACACCTTTCTTCTTCAGTTCCACGAGGGCGGGCAGCGTCTCATCGACGATCTTCTGCAGACCACCTTCCATGCCAGCCTGAAACTCGATATCGTGGACATTAATCAGGTCGATATAGTCCACGTTCAGGCGTTCCATACTCTCATAGACACTCTCCGTGGCACGCTTCGCACTGTAGTCCCAGGTGTTCACACCGTCCTTGCCATAGCGCCCCACCTTCGTCGAAAGGTAGTACTTGTCACGTGGAATTTCCTTCAGGGCCTTGCCCAATACCGTCTCTGCCTTCAGATGACCGTAGTAGGGCGACACGTCGATGAAGTTGATACCGTTATCCACAGCCACATGCACGGCACGAATACCTTCTTCCTCGCGGATACCATGGAACACGCCACCTAATGACGAGGCACCGAAACTGAGGTTCGACACCTTCATGCCAGTCTTTCCAATCTCGTTATAAACCATATTTAGTGTAATATTTACTATTGTTCTGCAAAAGTACAACTTTTTATCGAGAAACAAACACTTTTCCCTAATTAATTTGTACCTTTGCACCTCGATTATGCGTAAACCAGTTTATAACATTAAGCGCCAAGTCCTGGTGTTCCGACATTTCGGAAACAAGGGCTACTCGCTCTTTGCCTGTCTGGGGCGTGAGGTGGTGTGTAGCGTACTCTCTGTAGCGACGCTGACCTACGCCTCTGCCGAGAGTGTCAGCACGGATCCCGTGGTGACAGACTCTGCCTCGATGACAACGGCTCGCGAGATGATGCTCGAGGAAGTCAGTGTGACGGGCTCGAGGGCGCCCCTGACGAAGAGTCAGGCTGCGAGAATGGTCACTGTACTGGAGCGTGCGGATATTGCGCAGGCCCCCGTACAAAGTATTAACGATCTTCTGAAATACGCCGTAGGCGTCGATGTGCGTCAGCGAGGCCCCATTGGTGCCCAGACGGACATCTCGATTCGAGGCGGTACCAGCGAACAGATCATCATCCTGCTCAACGGCATCAATATCTGTGATCCGCAGACGGGCCACAACGTGATGGACCTGCCCATCGACCTGAGCGAGATCGTGCGCATCGAGGTGCTCGAGGGGCCTGCAGGACGCATCTACGGCACCTCTTCGCTCGTGGGAGCCATCAACATCGTGACACAAAGACCCCTCCCTGCCTCCCCCGAAGGGGAGAAGAAATTACACCTGCGGATGGAAGTGGGCTCCTATGGCTATGCCGCCACAGCAGCACGCATACAACTCCCTCCCTACAAGGAAGGCTGGGGAGGGTCTCTCTCCGCCTCTTACAGTCGCAGCGACGGTTACTCACGCTCAAAGGCAGGTTCGCTGAACACGGACTTCAGTGGTTCGAAGGCCTTCTACCAAGGCCAGTATGAGGACGACGATGTCAGTCTGCACTGGCATCTGGGCATCGCGGACAAGGGCTGGGGATCCAGCACCTTCTGGGCTTCTCCCAAATGGCAGGCCGACGACCAGTACGAGCACACCACGAAACTCTTCTCCGCCATCCAGGGAGCGACCAAGCGCGGACGACTGCACTTCGCGCCAAGCATCTACTGGAACCAGAACTGCGACCGCTATGAAGGTTATCGCGGACAGCCTGAGAAGATGGCCTACAACTACAACCGTACGGATGTGTATGGTGTGAACCTCAGCAGTTACTTCGACTGGGTGGCAGGGCGCACGGCCTTTGGTGCAGAGTTGCGCAATGAGGATCTCGTCAGCGGTAACCTGGGCGAACCTTTGGCGCAGACGCACCATATCAGCGGGACTAACCGCGACTATACCCTTGGCGTGAACCGTACGAACATCAGCGGCTATCTGGAGCACAACTTACTGTTTAAGGACTTCACCCTCTCCGCTGGTCTGGTGGCCGTGAAGAATTCGTGGAGCAACATGAACATGACCGTCTATCCAGGCATCGACATCAGTTACCGTCCAAATGACTACTGGAAACTGCATGCCTCCTACAACACCTCACTGCGGATGCCATCGTTTACGGAGATGTACTACAAACTGCAGGGCTATAGTGCTGATCCCCACCTGAAGCCAGAGGAGATGCAGGCCATCGAGGTAGGCACAAGATGGCAACATCACGGCATCTGCGTCGAAGCCACCCTCTGGCACCACCATGGCACGAACATGATCGACTGGATTATGGACACCTCAAAGGATGACGAAGCCGTCTGGCAGAGTGTCAATCATACAGAGATCAACAGTACAGGTTTTGAAGCCAGTGCGAGATTAAATGTTTCATGTCTTATGTTTCATGTAAGTTACAGCTACATCAACCAAGACAAGAAACAGGAGGAGGGCATCGTATCGCAATACGCCTTGGAATACCTGCGCCACAAGCTCGTCGGTAACCTCAGACTGCAACTGACGCGCCGCCTCGACCTCGGGCTCATTGCCAGATGGCAGGACCGCGTGGGCTCCTATACTGACTTCGACGGCCATGTACAGGACTATCAGTCCTACTTCCTGACAGATGCCCGTCTGACGTGGAAACAAAATCAATGGAAAGCCTACATCGAGGCTAATAACCTCTTCGATGTCAGCTATCACGACTATGGCCTCGTGGAACAGCCTGGCCGTTGGATTATCGGAGGATTCAACATCAACCTATAACAGAAGAGAGCCCTCATGTGAGGACTCTCTTTCTTATTTCTTCAGTTTGAATGAATTCTCAATGCTGCTGAGTTCAGCAGAGAACGACTTGTCAACCTTCAGGCGCTGCTCCACGGTATTGCAACTATGGATAACGGTGGAGTGATCGCGGTTGCCAATGAGCTGTCCAATGCGCGAGGCGGGCATCTTCGTGTATTTCTGGGCGAGATACATGGATATCTGTCGCACCTGCACATAGTCGCGCTTACGACTCTTGCTGAACACATGCTGCTGGTTGACACCGTAGTGACGACATACCTTCTCTAAGATATCGTCGATGGTGAGCGGATGATTGTCCACCTTCACGGCGCGCTTGATGACGCGCTCTGCCAGACGCATGTCAATGTTCGAGTTATAAACGATCGAATAAGCCATCAACGAGTTCACCACACCCTCCAGATCACGCACACTGCCATTGGCTGTCTCAGCGATAAACTGGATCACATCCTCAGGGATCTTCAGACCATCGCGCTTGCACTTGGCATTGAGGATGTCGATGCACAACTGCACGTTGGGCTTCTCCAGTTCTGCGATCAGTCCACAGGCGAAGCGCGTCAGCAGACGGTCCTTCATACCCTGCAGATCCACAGGCGGACGGTCGCTGGCCAGGATGATCTGCTTACCACAGCGGAACAGGTGATTGAAGATATGGAAGAAGGTATCGAGTGTCTTCGGGGAGTTCATCCACTCCTGGATATCATCGACGATCAGCACGTCGATCGACTGGTAGAAATTGATGAAATCGTTCGTGGTGTTATGGCGTACCGAATCCGTGAACTGCACCTGGAACAGACGGGCCGAAACATAGAGTACGCGTTTCTGGGGATAGGTCTCCTTACAGCGCACGCCGATGGCATTGATCAGGTGGGTCTTTCCACAACCAGAGGGACCAAAGACAAAGAACGGGTTGAACGTGCTTTTTCCAGGATGCTCTGCAATCGAGAGTCCCACCGTACGGGGCAGCTTGTTCGAGTCGCCCTCGATGAAGTTCTGGAAGGTCTTCTTCGGATCCAACTGAGGATTCAGCTGCTGGGGCGTGGCGGCATCCAGTGTCGTGGGCGACTGGTTGGCACGCGTAGCAGCCTCCACCTCGATAGTCGGGCCGTCGCTCTCCACATCCGTCGTCACGTCGCGGTCATTACCGGCATGAGCCTTCACCTCCACGATCCTGTAACTGAGTTTGACATCAGCCCCAAATACTCGCGCGAGTACCTTACTTAATAGTCCTACGTAGTACTGCTCCAAGTACTCATAGACGTACATACTTGGAACCTGCACCAACAACTCATGCTGTGTCTCAGAGTAGGACTCAAAGACCAATGGTGCAAACCACGTTTTAAACTGCTGCTCGGTAACATTTGCCCGGATCAGACTAAGGCAGTTGTCCCAGAGTGCCTGATGACTATTGTTCATTCGGCGATGATATCAAATTTTTGACTTTAGACTGTTAGGTCTTTAGATTTATAATTGCAGGTGCAAAGTTCGCATTTTTTTTTCAAATTTGCAAATCCTCAAAACCGCCCTTTGTGTTGACATTCGTTCGTAACTCCTTAGCCTATGGGCATTTATGATGTTTCACACAGAATACTGCAATTTTCGCTATTTGCAAAATTCTAAATCATTGGTTTCCAGTACATTATCTACGTACAGAAAACATTAACACTCTTTTGAATTCGTTTTTTCGTCACTAGTAACACCACGAAATTAAGCACTTTTGAAACTATTGACCTAAATTATGAGCGGCATTCTATTATTTAGACAAATTTTAAATTACTTATCTTTTTTACCAAAGACGGAGAAGTGAACATAGCGCTTCGGATGTGCCTTAAGGTCGATCATCAATGAGTCGGCATGCATCATCGTTGCATTCAAGTTATTATAGAGTTCAGGATCGCGCATCAGCAGTCCGAGGGTACCCTCGTTGCTGTTCAACTTGGCCGTCATCTGCTCCACATTCTGGAGGGTGTTGTTCACCTTCGCCATCGTGGCAGCCAAGTCCAGTTCGTTCAGGTTGCGCGTCAGGTCATTGGCATTGGCGAGCATCCCGTCAGCATTCTTCACCAACTGTGGCATCTGCTGGTTCAGCGTGTTGGCCATCGCATGGAGTTCGTTAGATGTCGAAACCAGACTTCCCGTAATCTGATCGATATGGTGCAGCGAATTCCCAATGGCAGGATCAGACAGCAGCAGATTCACGTTCATCAGGATAGAGTCCAGTTTGGGCAGCATCGCCTGGATCTGTGGGATCATACCCGCAGCCAGCGACAGCGCTCCCTGCTGCGGTCCACCGCTGATCGTGTCGCCAGGAGCCAGCATATCAGCAGGATTAGGTCCTAAGACCAACTCCAGTTTGATATTCCCCAGCAGATCACTGGCTATCTCCGCCTTACTGCCTTTAGGCAAGCGCATCTGGTTGTCGAGTCCGATCACGGCCACGATATCACTCTGGTTCTCATAGTCGTAGATGATATCCTCGACCACACCCACCCTGTAACCGTTGGCATAGATAGGACTGGAGGCGGAAAGCCCACTGATATCCTTGAACTTCACATAGTAGTTGCGGTCTGTGGAGAATATCGTCAGTCCCTTGAGGAACTGCAGTCCAAAGTACAAAACTATGATTCCGACGATGGCCACCAGGGCAATCTGTATTTCCTTCTTTCTCATATCTTATTTCATTTTTCTTGCTTCGTTCACATTGATTCTCTTTCCATCCTTGAAAGCGACGATGAAAGCCTCTGGAAACTTCTGTGCAATTTCTCTACGCAGGCGATTCATCTCGTTAAAGTCCTCCGAACTGCCCACGGTGTATTTATACAGTCCGCCCTCCTGATAGTATTCCGTATTCTTCAGTCCTTTCAGACGGGCATCGCCTGTCTTGATCTTCGACGAACTGGCCAATATCTGCACCTTATATATAGGAGGCGTAGGCTTAACTTTCACTGGAGTCTGAAACGCCTCTACAGCAGTTCCCGGACTTGTCGAAGAACTCTCCGCCACAGGCTGCTCCACCACGGGCTGCTTGACGGCCACGGGCTTCACAGCCAATATCTCCTCTGCCACGCTATCCACAGGCTGTTCCACTACCACAGTGTCCTTCACCTCTTCCACTTTCACAGGCTTGGGCTCAACCACTTTTTGTTTCTTGGAAGGCTGGACCTTCACTTGCTCCTGCGGTACAATATGTGGGATTTCCACCTCTTTCTTGGCAGACTCAGGACGGTAGGGAATCGTCGAGTTCTTATCGAACTTCTGCTTATAAGCCATAAAGGCATTGAAGAGTCCCTTGGCATATTCCTCCTCAGCAGCCTTCGAGACCATATACTGTTCCTCGTCGCGGGTGGTGATAAAGCCCAGTTCCACCAGACAGCCCGGCATCGACGAGAGGCGCAGCACGGCGAGGTTGTCCTGTTGGGCACCCATGTCCTGACGCCCCGTCGCCCTGCAGACATACCGTTGCATGAACTTCGCCAGTTCCACGCTGTTCTCCATGTTCTTGTCCTGAATGAACTCGAACATGATATTGCTCTCAGGGGAATTAGGGTCATAACCTTGGTAGGTCTGCTGATAGTCCTTCTCCAGCAGGATAACGGAGTTCTCGCGCTTGGCCACCTCCAGGTTCTGCGTCACGCCCGTATTCTTTCCCGTCCGTTTGCTGGTGCCTAGCGTATAAGTCTGGAACCCGCGTGCTATCCTTCCCTTGGGCAGGGCATTGATATGCACGGAGATAAACAGGTCAGCCTTGTTCTGGTTGGCGATCTCCGCACGACGGTAGAGTTCCACGAACCTGTCGGTCTTACGGGTATAGATCACCTTCACGTCAGGGCAGTTATACTCTACCATCCGTCCGAAGGCAAGGGCGAACTTCAACGTCAGGTTCTTCTCCTTCGAAACGGCACCGAGGGCTCCTGTGTCATGTCCTCCGTGGCCGGCATCAATCACCAGCGTAAAGGGTTTGTTCGCAGCGTTGACAGAAACTGCGAAACAACATATCGTTATCAGAAATAAAACAAATCTCTTCACCTTTTACTTTTTTACCTTTTTACTTTTTCCAGTGTACTTCCACACTGGTCCCCTGGCAGTCAGCGCCCATCGGGGGATTCAGTTTCGTCAGCGTCAGGTCGATGGAACTCACCTGAGGAAAAGCCTTTTCAATAGCCTCGGCGATACGGCCCGCCACATGCTCCAGCAATTTCGACGGCAGCAGCATCTCCCGTTCCACAAGCCGATAGAGGGCCGCATAGTCCAACGTATCTTTCACGTCGTCGCTCGCCATCGCTACCGCCAAGGGATAGCCCACCCTCAGCGTCACGAGGAAATCACCTCCCACCTGTCGCTCCTGGGGCATCACCCCATGCAGCGCACGAAAGCGCAACCCCTCCAACCTGATATAGCTCGCCTCAACTTTCACTCTTCACTCTTCACTTCTTCCTCCGCCCCTGGCAGATAACGCTTCAGCGCACGCTCCACGCCCGTCTTCCAGGTGTTGATGCTCTCGTCTTTCAGCGACAGCGAACCCACCAGACGGATCACATGCTCCAGTGGCATCCTGTAACGCAGCACACCAGAGATCAGCTTCGCATAATTCCAGTACTCAGGGTTGAACTTCTCCGACAGTCCCTCTACCGTAGTCTTGTAGCCGCGCTTGTTCTCAAACTGGAAGTCATAGCGCTTCGAACCGTCGGGGTTCACCTGCTTCAGGATCTTGCCGTGCGTGACGGTCTTGGGCAGGATAATACCCTCCTCGTCGTCCTGCAGACCCGTGAATATCTCGTAGGGATAGCCGTCGAGCAGTCCGACGAGCGCCACCCACTTATCCTTGTTATTCTGGAAACGCACCACGTCGCACTCCAGAGCCTGCGGCCTCACCTCCGTCACCTCTGGACGGTGGTTCTCCTCCGCAGAGAGCACGGCCTGGTTAGCCAAAGTCAGCAGACTGTCGGCCAACTCAGGTTTCAGGGCTTTCAGTCCGATCTCCAACTGAGCCGTCACCTGCTCCTCCGTCATCTCGTTTCCCGACTTGCTGCCAGCCGTCACCAGTTCCTGGGCAATGCGCTGCAGCATCTCTTTCTTCATTTCCGTATCCATAATGTCACGATTTTGCGTGCAAAGATACGAATAAGTTTTCTAATTAGGGAAACTTTTCCAATAATTCTTGGAAAATAGTTTCCCCGTTTCAGACAAGTTCATTCTTGAAACTTTCCACCATTATTTGCTTTACAATAAAAAGAAGCTATACCATGCAACATCCTCGATTGCATTATACTGTCTGCATTTTGGTAACGTGATTGGTTCTTGGTTTCTTTATATAGATCCATCAATTCACTATAAAGAGGTCTTTGTCTTTGGGGACATAGAAGATAATAATAAGAGGCGTCTTTATGAAGACCAAAAATATATTCAAATGTATCCTTTGAATTGACTCCTAAAGCATTCTGATACTTCATGACGAATGATGATATATGTAGTGAATCATCAGTATATAATGTCTTCCTTTCGGTTATTTCCGGCTTGGAATTTAGAGCCTCTGGATATAACACATCTATCACCATAGGCAAATGCCGCTCCGCATTCTCTGCAAAAGCGTTATTCTTTATTTCTTCTAACTTTTGTCCACAAGAAATGACAAATAATAGGCATATCAACCATGCAATCTTTTTCATATCATTCAAACGTTAATAATATATTTTAATTATGCATTTGCAAAAGTACATAATTATTTTGATAATTGTCTTTTTAAGGCAGATTTTTTACATATTATTTACCATCTGTATTTATCACCAAACAGGAATTGAGAGAATAGAATTAATAAGCGCACATCAGAAATTTTGAAAAATAGGGTGTCAGGGTGACAGAACCCTTTGTACATCGACGTATACACCCTATTTGTAGGGTGACAAGGGTGACAGGAGGGTGACAGGCTGAAATAAGGGAAATCAACGATTACCTTAGACTTGCCAAACATTACCCTATGCTTGAAAAGCATTGACTATTCGATGAATTCTCGAGAGAATTGCGACAAAAAGCAGCCCTTTAGCATTGTCAGAAGCCTATTAACGATCAAATTCTCGAGAGAATTGAATCACAAGAACACCTGTCACCCTCCTGTCACCCTGACACCCTCAAACACGAAATAATGTGTCTCACAGAGGGGCGGTTCTTTTGATAGTTTATTCTTCTAATTATGACTTTACTAATCTGACAGATATTTTTCTCGAAACCACCAAACTATTTTTGAAACAAAGTCAGAAAAGGCTTGGGAATGTGCGGAAATTGTTGTATCTTTGTACCGTTATGAAGAATTTACTGACAAGAAGAACGATCCGCAAGTACGCTGACCAGGAAGTCAGCGAGGAATTGCTCAACCGTCTGATGACGGAGGCCGCACGTACCCAGACGATGGGAAACCTGCAACTGTATAGTGTCGTTGTGACCCGCAGTGACGAGATGAAGGCGAAACTCGCCCCCGCCCACTTCAACCAGCCGATGGTGAAGGAGGCCCCTGTGGTGCTGACCATCTGTGCCGACTTCAACCGTACCTCGACATGGGCCAGATGTCGCAACGCAGAGCCGGGCTACGACAATTTCCTGTCGTTTATCAACGCCGCCACAGATGCGCTGCTCTACACGCAGACGCTCTGTAACCTGATGGACGAGGAGGGACTGGGCTACTGCTACTTAGGCACCACCGTCTATCAGCCACAGGCCATCATCGACGCCCTGGTATTGCCCAAGCTCGTGATGCCCGTCGCCACGCTGACCGTGGGCTGGCCTGCTGAGGAGCCAGAGCAGACGGACAGACTGCCCTTGGAGAGTTTCGTGCACCAGGAGACCTACAACGACTATATGGGTAAGGATATTGACACCTATTATTACGAGAAGGAGCATCTGCCCGAGAACCAGCATTTCGTCCGCATCAACCATAAGGAGACGCTGGCGCAGGTGTTCACGGATATCCGCTACACCCGCAAGGATAACGAAGCGATGTCGCAAGGGCTCATCGATACCCTTATTCGACAGGGCTTCCTGCCAGTCTAACAGAGGGACCCCTGTTAGAGATTACTCTAAAACGATGGGCTTGTACTTCGGCACGAGCGTCTTCATGATCGTCCAGCCGATGAGGTAAGCCACGGCACAGATGCAGAACACCACCATATAGGCGGCGGGCTTACCTTCGAAGCCGAAGAACGTGTAGGCACTGCCCTGGGCGGCCGCCCAGTCGAAGAACTCGCCAGAACAGAGGTTGATGGCGTAGGAGCCGAGACCACCCGCCATCGTACCGATACCCGTGATCGTACCGATGGTGGATTTGGGGAACATATCGCCAATCGTGGAGTAGAGATTGGCACTCCACGCCTGATGACCTGCGCCCAGCAGACCGATGAGGATGGCGGGCCACCACGCACTATAGGCTCCCAAGGGCTGCGCGAAGAGACCTAACAAGGGGAAACAGGCAAAGATCAGCATGGCGCGCATACGACCTAAGTAGGGGTTCATGCCACGCTTCTCGACGAAGTAGGTGGGCAGATAACCACCACCGATGGAAACCACCGTCACGATGAGATAGAGCGTGAAGATCAGGAGGATGCCCATCGTGGAGTCGGAGGTATAGCCGTACTGGTCACTGAAATAGGCGGGCGCCCAGAACAGGAAGAACCACCACACACCATCGGTAAACAACTTACCCACGATGAACGACCAAGTCTGACGGAACGTGAAACAACACCAGAAGGGGATGGTCTTCTCGGGCTGGACATTCTGACGATCCTGCACCCCTGCAATGTCACCGTCCTGCTCGATGTAGTTCAACTCAGCCTGATTCACATAACTACTCTTGTGGGGTTTCTCGTAGAGCCACATCCACAGACCCATCCACACGAAGCCCAGCACACCGATGATGATGAAGGCCATCTCCCAGCCCCAGGCACGCGCCAATAGGGGAATCGTAGCAGGAGCGGCCAGAGCACCCACCGAGGCACCACTGTTGAAGATGGAGGTGGCGAAAGCACGATCCTTCTTGGGGAAGTACTCGGCCGTCACCTTGATGGCTGCGGGGAAGTTGCCCGCCTCACCCAAGGCAAGTACCATACGGCACGACAGGAACAGATACATCGACACGGTGGCAATGGCCACGGCAGCATCACCCGTCAACTGCCCGAGTTGGGCCACGGAAGTGTAACCCTCCCACTCCATGGCCGCCCAGCCACAACCTGCATGGAGACAGGCGCCCAACGACCATACGAAGATGGCGATGAGATAGCCCTTCTTGGTGCCCATCCAGTCGATGAACTTACCAGCGAAGAGATTGGCGATGGCGTAGAAGATGGAGAAGTAGGCTGTGATCTTACCATAGTTGGAATCGGTCCAGTGGAACTCTGGAGAGATAAAGTCCTTCCAAGTAAGTGACAGAACCTGACGGTCCATGTAGTTGACGGTGGTTGCCAGGAACAGCAACCCACAGATGACCCAACGGAAGTTGGACATTTTGGTGGTTTGTACGGGTGTCATATCGTTCGTTTGTTTTTAGTCTTGGAAATAGACGCGCTTCACGCGGTTGGAGACGCCAGTGAGCACCTCGTAGGAGATGGTGTCGAGGGTGTCGCTGAGTACGGTGACGGGCAGATGCTCACCAAAGATCTCCACCTGATCGCCCTCTGCACAGGGGATATCCGTGACGTCGATCATCGCCACGTCCATACAGATATTACCTACGTACTCGGCCTTCTGGCCATTGACGAGACAGTAGCCATGACGATTGCCAAGATGACGGTTCAGACCGTCGGCATAGCCTATGGGGATGGCAGCGATCACACTGTCGCGCTCGATCTTGCCCTTGCGACTGTAGCCTACCGTCTCACCAGCAGGCACGTGGCGCATCTGGAGAATGGTGGTCTTCAGCGTAGAGACGGTATGGAGGATATGATTATCGCGAGGATCAACGCCATAGAGGCCGATGCCCAAACGGCACATGTCCATCTGACGCTCGGGGAAGTGCTCGATACCTGCGGAGTTGTCCATGTGGCGCAGGATCTTATGGGTAAAGACGCTCTGCAACTTGCGGCTGCCCTCGTCGAAGAGGGCGAACTGCTGGGCGGAGAAGTCGTCGAAGCCGTCGCTGTCGGAGCCCACGAAATGGCTGAACACGGAACGTGGGATGATGGCGTTCTGGTGCTTCAGGCGATCCGTCAGTTTAAAGATATCATCCACGGGATCGAAGCCGAGACGGTGCATGCCCGTGTCAAACTTGATATGTACGGGCCAACCCGTGATACCCTCCTTACGGGCGGCCTTGATCAGCGCATCCATCAATCGGAAGGAATAGACCTCGGGCTCCAGGTCGTAGTCGAACATCGTCTTGAAGGCCGTCATCTCTGGGTTCATGATCATGATATTGGCGGTGATGCCAGCCTTACGGAGCGTGACACCCTCGTCGGCCACGGCCACGGCGAGATAATCGACGCGCTGATCCTGCAGCGTCTTGGCGATCTCCACAGCCCCAGCGCCATAGCCGTCGGCCTTAATCATGCACACCATCTTCGTATCGGGCTTCAGGAACGAACGGAAATAGTTCAGGTTCTCCACCACGGCATTGAGGTTCACCTCGAGGATGGTCTCGTGGACCTTCTGCTCCAGTTGTTCCGTGATCTGGTCGAAGCCAAACGGACGAGCGCCTTTCAGCAGGATCAGTTCATTGCGCAATCCTGAGAAAGCCTCACTGGAGAGGAAATGGGGCACGCTGACGAAGAACGACTTGTCGGCGATCTGGATACGGTCTGCCTGCGCGGAGAGTTCTGGGCCGATGCCAATGAACTTTTCAATGCCACGCTTCACAGCGAGTTCACTCACCTGGGCATAGAGGGCCTCTGGCGAGGAGCCTGTCTGGAAGATATCGCTGAGGATGAGCGTCTTCTTCAGACCACCCCGTCCCACCTCACGACGGTTCATGAAGTCAAGGGCGATATCGAGGGAGTTGATATCAGAGTTATACGAGTCGTTGATCAGCACACAACCGCGCTGACCCTCCTTCACCTCGAGGCGCATGGCCACAGGTTCGAGTTTAGGCATACGGTCTGCCAACTGTCCTGGTGTCAGCCCCAGATGCAGGGCCACAGCCGTACAGGTGATGGCGTTCTCGATCGACGCCTCATCGATGAAGGGGATCGAGAAACAGTTCTCTTCCTCCTGCCAAATATAGGTGATGCGCGTCTCTGGCGACTTGACGGCGATCTCCTTCACGAAGAGGGCAGCCTGCTCGTCGCACTGTGACCAGGCGATCTTCTCACCTTTGTACTGCATACGACGGATACAGCGGCTGACGGTATCGTTGTCCGAGCAATAGACCATCGCCTCCGTGTCGTGCATCAGTTCGAGTTTCTCCATACATTTCTCCTCCATCGAACGGAAGTTCTCCTGATGGGCAGCACCCAAGGAGGTGAGCACACCGATGGTGGGCTGGATGATGTCGCGCAGGGCATACATCTCACCAGGCTGCGAGATGCCTGCCTCGAAGATACCCACCTCCGTCTGTTCGTTGAGCAGCCACACGGAGAGGGGTACACCGATCTGGGAGTTATAGCTACGGGGCGAGCGCACAATCTTCTGCGAGGGGAGCAGCAACTGATAGAGCCACTCCTTGACCATCGTCTTACCGTTGGAACCCGTGATACCCACGATGGGCACGTCGAACTCGTCGCGATGACGCTCTGCCAGTCGCTGGAGGGCGGCAAGGGTATGGGGCACACGCAGGAAGTCGGCCTCAGGATAGACGGTGTCGTAATGCTCTGGCACCTGTTCCACCACGAAATGACGGACACCACGGCGGTAGAGGTCACCCACATAACGGTGACCGTCGTTGCGCTGGGTCTTCAACGCGAAGAAAAGGGTCTCCTCAGGGAAACAGAGACTACGGCTGTCTGTGAGCAGCCAACGGATATTGCCCTCGCTATGACCATAACGACGGGCTCCTATCAGGGTTGTAACTTTTTCTATTGAGTATTTCATACTGCAAAGTTAGGGTATTTTTTCTGCAACGCCGCCACTTTTAACATAGTTTTATCCATCAATGCCCGATAATCCTCTGAGTCGGGGTCGAAAGGCTGATGGTTCAGAACGGCCTTCAGGGGTGCCCATTCCTTCAGGAAAGCCTTGGCCTCAGCACTGAGATAGACTTCCGAGAGGCGTTGCCAGATATATTCGACGGCCTGATCCGAGGGGTGGAGCATATCTTCCTTATAGAAACGGTAGTCGCGCAGTTCGTCGTTGACAATTTCGTAGGCGGGGAAGTAATTTAAGAGATGAGGGGCAAGAGGAGAAAGGCGAGAGATCACCATATCAACAGCCAGGAGCAACGTCGCCTTTGAGAGTTGACTCTCATGATAGCCGTATTTCCGATAGCGGATAGGACTCACCGTGAGCACGATATGCACCTGGGGATTCTTTTGTCTCAGGATATCGATGGTCTGCTGCAAGTAATCGGCACAGGCTTCGACAGAGAGTTCTTCTTCCGTGAAGAGCGATGCCGGCCGTTTCTGACAGTTATCCACGATCTCGCCAGTCTCCTTCAGGCGATAGATATGGTTAGTGCCAAGGGTGAGGAAGACGACACAGGGGGAAGTCGTCCAGCGCTCGACGGTATGGAGGATGGAGGCGGGATTATACATCACACCGTAGGGATTCACCACGGCACGAAACTTCTCTTCCTGGAACCGTCGTCCGATCTCCGTCGCAAAACAGGAACCCACGAAGAGCATCTCCTCGCAGGGACCGATCTCAAAGTCGGGCTTGGGAATATCTACGATCGTTCTGAACTCCATCATCTATAATCTATCAACTACGGCTGATCTGTAGTCCCGTCGTCGAGAGCGACATCTCCACGAAACGGGCATTCTTATTATTTCGATGTTCGTTTAATAGCTGTTTGATACGGGCAGCCGCCTCAGGATCCTTGGCGATCATATAGAGGTAGCCACCTCCTCCCGCGCCTGGGAGTTTATAGCCCAGACAGAGGTCATCGACCAGACTGGTAAGTGCTGCCACAGCCTCAGGATTCGTACCACTATCGAGTTGCTGGTTCTGTTGCCACGTCTTACGCATGAGTTGCCCCATCCGTACGAAATCGTTACGCTGGATGACCTCGTACATCTCCATCGTGTGCTCCTTCATCTCGCGCAACAGTCGGAGTTCACTACCATGGTTCAGGAACATCCTGCGCACGATCTCCGCCAGTATCTGTTTGGCCGTACGGGTGACACCTGTGTAATATAGAAGGTGACAGGGACGGTATTCGGGTTGCAACCACAGGTCGTTGGGTAGCCATCTCACCTGCGGACTCTGGTCAAAGCCACTGTTCGTCTGCAGGAGTTTCACGCCTCCCAGTACCCCACCAAACTGATCCTGCCAGCCGCCACCCGTGGTGAGCATCTGTTCGAGGATCAGCGTACGGCGGCCTATCTCGTTCTTGTCCCACGCCAGACCGCAGAAGTCACTGACAGCACCAAGGACAGTAGAGGCCAGGATACTACTGGTTCCCAGTCCGCTACCTGCAGGAACGGCCGAGAGCAACGTCAGTTCGATGCCACTGCCAAAAGCCTCGAGTTGCTGTTTCAAGGTTGTGGATTGCAATCCACCGACAACAGGGTGCAAGTCCCTGACAACAGGGCCGAAACCTGCTAAAACCAGAGCGGCCTTAGGGATAGAGAAGGGCGAGCCCACATGCATGAAGTCCATCAACTGCTCGTTGGTCTCCACCACTTCCACAGCACCCAAATCGATGCTACGCAACACGATCCGCGGCTCTTTCGAGGGACGCACGAAGGTCTGTAAGGGCGGTTGGCCGTTGAGTTCGATGGCGAAGTTAATAACGTTACCCCCTTCCATCAGACAGTAGGGCGGTGTATCCGTCCAGCCTCCAGCAATATCGATACGCACAGGCGAGCGTCCCCAGACAATCTGGTCTTCTGCCACACAGAGGGACGGTTCTTTTGTTAGGTTGCGCGACCTAACAAAAGAACCGTCCCTCAATAAGGCGAAAGCCTTCTCGCTATCGCCATGGAACATCGCATCGTGGATGCGCGTCATCAGCGGTGCATCCTCTGGGAGCGGAGGCGGCAGGGGGATATTCTCTTTCTGGAACTCCGCAGCGGCATCGGCCAGATCCAACTGATAGAATACGCTATGCTGCCAGTTCTTGGCCAGGGCATTCCAGTTCTGTTTTCTGAAAGCCTTGCGCTGGGCGAAGAGCCGACGGAGGTTCGCGCGCTCTGCCAGTTCGTTGCTGTTCAGGGGTTCGTCGATACGATAACGGCGCACCTCGTAATCGTTCTCGCCCACAGGTACCACGTCGATACACTCGCCTGGTTCCAGGGATATATGCCAGTCGTTCTCAGGCACACCTGTGATGATATGGTCGTGTGAGAGTTGCCAGTGTTTGCCCACATGGCTGTTCTCTATCCAGATATTCGTATTCTCGTCCGTAAAGGCGATCTCCATCACGGCATTCTGCACGAAGATCGAGGGATGGGGCTTACGGTCCAGGTGCATGATCTTCCGTTGGTCGTTCTCCAAGTTCTGGATGCGCATCGTCGAGGAGATCATCTCGCGCGAGGTGCCAAAGTGGTAAAACTCCCCTCCTGCCAAAGGAAGGATGGCGACTTTCAGTTGTCGCAGTTCCTCATCGGCAATCAGCGGATCCGTCCCCAAAGAACAGCCGAACTCAGCATAGAGATCGTATTCCTTGAGCGCCTTCTCCCCTGCCCCGGATTTCTTCATCAGCAGTTTGACGGCCTTGTCGCTGAGCAGCCAGATGCCTATATCCGTCAGGTAGAAATGATCCTTCTGCAACTCGCCAAGGGTCTGGATGGACGGTTTCTGGAGCATCTGCTTCAAGACTGACGGCGTACGACGGTCTGAGACGAACACCCCGTGATTCTTCGCCACCGAGGCATCGAGCCAGAGACCATAACAGACGACATCCGCCTCAGGGATCGCTTGCAAAGGCTGTGTCGCACGGATCAGCACATCACCACTCACCACCATCGTATGGATCGTATCTGGCACCATGGCCATCATCTTCTCATAGAGGGGCAACTGGAGACTCAGCAGATCCTGAGAGAGACGCTGTCCCCGCTCCCAACGGAACACGGGGATGGGCATCAGCACCTTACCTGAGACCGCATAACTTGGCAATCGCTTGCTCTGTCCACCAGCGTGAATCAGTATACGTTTCTCTTTAGAGAGCCAATGGTCTATATCCTCCCCATACTCTGCCTGACAACAAGCCTGCAGGAGCCACGTGGTTCCTCCCCCACTGCCCAGCCTATGCCCTATCGGGTCGTGGGTACAGAAATACTCGTCACGGCTCAGACCAGTCACCTCGTGGAAACTACCCACGAGATTAGGTGGCAAGGACAAGAGTTTCTTCATCGTTTAGGCCTTTTTCCTGTTCCTGTATTCCAAAAAGAGGATACCCAGTACGATGAGTATCAGCAGGGCAAACGCTACGTAGGCGATGGTCTCCGTCGTATTCACCGACTTCGGGAAGAAGGCGAGTTCTACCTGATGCTTGCCTGGTTCCACACGCAGCGCACGGAGGATATAATCGACACGTCCCAACTCAGCAGGTTCCCCGTCGATGGTAGCCGTCCAACCCGGATAGTAGATCTCGGAGAATACAAGCACACCACCCTTGCCAGAGTTCACGTCGTAGGTCAGACGGTTGGGCTCATACGAGGTGATGGTGACGATGCTGGCCGTATCCTGTACAATGGCCTCGCCCAACTGCGCCTTGAACTTCTCGTCGGCCACAGCCTGATGGCGCAGGTCCATCTTACCTATCGCTGCAATCTCCTCATTGGCATTCTTTACATAGTCGAGTTGATCCACGAACCACGCATTACCGTAGGCATAGGGGTTCTGAATGGGCACCGTCTGACCACCCTCCAAGGGGAAGATGAAATAGCGTGTGTTCAACATGTTCAGCACAGGACAGATGCTGTCGCCCTTCACCTGCGTCATATCACCTGCGGCCTCCGACACAGCCCCGAACAAGGCCTGCATCTCAGGCGAGATATAGTGTTCGATCATCTCCTGATAACGGCGCAACTTGGCAGCATGATAGCCACCGATACTCTTATGGTAATAGGACGTTTCGTTCTCGTTAAACGTGTTCGAGGCGAGGTTCAGCACACGGTAGTCTAATGTCTGGTCGCGCAGGATCAACTCGTCCGTCTGCGTCTTCTGCTGCGGGGCCTCACGCTCCGATACGGGCACGAACATCTCGTCGTTCAAGTAACGCTTGTTCACCGTCCACAGATCCACCAGACAGAGCACCAGGATGATACCCACGGCATACTCCTTCTTCAACTTACCAAAGGCGACAGCCAACAGGATACCCGTACCAGTCAGAATGATATAGAACGAACGCAGGCTGTCGGCTGTGAACACCGCCTGTCGCATCTCCGTCAGATTGGCCACCAACGGCTGGATATACTCAGCAGGCAGACTCTGGATGGCCCGCATCTCACTTGAGGAGATAAAACTGTCGAAGAACATGGAGGGCATCAGCGAGAAGAGCATGGCGATACCACCCGTCAACAGGAACGAGATACCCACATACTTCATCCTCGGCTTCATCTGCTCGGGCTCGTCCAACAGTTTCTTCAGCGCCAGCATCGCCAACAGGGGAATGGTGAACTCAGCAATCACGAGTATCGAGGCCACCGTACGGAACTTGGCGTACATCGGCACATAGTCGAGGAAGAAGTCGGTGAAGCCCATGAAGTTCTTACCCCACGAGAGCAGGATAGAGAGGATGGTCGCTGCCAGCAACGCCCACTTCACAGGGCCCTTCACGATAAACAATCCCAGGATGAAGAGCATCATCACGAAGGCACCCACATACACGGGACCCGATGTGCCAGGCTGCTCACCCCAGTACTGCCCCAGTTGCTGATAGATGGGCAGGAAGTCGTTATCAGCCTTTTCCATCGCCTTCTCGCTCATACTCAGTGGCATCGAGGCACCACCCTTCGTATTCGGAATCAGCAGCGTCCATGTCTCGTCGATGCCATAGCTCCACTGCGTGATATAGTCACGTTCCAGTCCACTGCTCGTCTGGTTGGCACTGTTGGCCTTCACCAGTTCACTCTTGCCACGCATCGACTCCTGACTGTACTGCCACGTATGGTAGAGGTTCGAGAGGTTGATGCACACACCGATCAGTCCACCAGCGATACAGACACCCGTCGCTTTCAGGAAGCGCACCATCTCTTTCTTCTGGATGGCCTCCACCAGCCAGGCTATCATCAGGAAGAGAACGATAAACAGATAGTAATAGGTCATCTGCACGTGGTTGGCATTGATCTCGAAGGCCGTGAACACCGCCGTGAGCAACAGTCCCCACAGGTATTTCCCCTTATAGGCGAGTACGATACCTGCGATCATCGGTGGCAGGTAGGCCAGGGCCCATACCTTCCAGATATGTCCTGCAGCAATGATGATGAGGAAATAGGTGGAGAAGGCCCAGATAATCGCGCCCAGCGCCGCCATATACTGTCGGAAGTCGAAAGCCCTCAACAGGATATAGAAGCCCAGCAGATAGGCGAAGACAAACCACACGTTTTCGGGTAGCCAGAGATGATAGGCGTTGACGGCCTTCACCAGCAGGTCTGTGGATTTATACGAGGGGGCCGTCTGGTAGGTGGGCATACCTCCGAAGAGGGCGTTCGTCCAACGGGAGCGCTCACCCGTTTTCTGCAGGTACTCGATACCTTCCTGTCCTGCACCGCGTCCTGCTGAGGCATCATGGCGATAGAGGATACGCCCCTCGATGTCAGCGGGGAAGAAATAAGCGAAGGCCAGGACGGCAAACAACAGCACTGCCAGCAGATCAGGCAGGCATTTCCTGAATAGTGTCATATCTTGTAAGTTTTTTGGTTCTGCGTGCAAAATTACGAAGAATTTTTGTAATTTTGCAGCGATTATGGAAGAAAATATCATCACCAGCGTCCAGAACGCCCGCATCAAGCATGTCGTGGCCCTCCAGCAGAAGTCCTCCCTCCGTCGTGAGGAAGGTCTCTTCGTCGTCGAGGGCCAGCGCGAGATCGAGCACTGCGTCGCCTGTGGCTACGAGGTGGTGGAACTCTATAAGAAAGATGAGAATGTCAACGCCGTCGTCTATGAGAAGATGGCCTATCGCGGGAGTACGGAGGGGATGATCGCAGTGGTGAAGTGCAAGGAGCATACCCTGACGGATCTCCGTCTGAAGGAGGATCCACTGATCGTGGTACTCGAGAGCGTGGAGAAACCAGGCAACCTGGGAGCCGTCCTGCGTACGGCGGAGGCCGCTGGGGTGGATGCCGTCATCGTCTGCGACCCACTGACTGATGTCTATAATCCCAACGTCATCCGCGCCAGCATCGGCGGGATCTTCTGTGTCCCCACGGCCGTCTGCTCCTCCGAGGAGTGTATCGCCTTCCTCAAGGCGCATCAGGTCCAGATCCTCACCGCCCAGTTGCAGGACTCCTACGAGTACTACGACTACGACATGCGCCAAGCCACCGCCATCGTGATGGGTACGGAATCGACTGGTCTCTCCCAACAGTGGCGCGAGGCTGCCGATGCCCACATCCGCATTCCGATGCTGGGCCGCCTCGACTCCCTCAACGTCAGTGTCTCTGCCGCCATCCTGATGTACGAGGCCGTCAGACAGAGAAAGGTAAAAAGGTAAAAAAGTCAAGATATGAAGATTGGAATTATCGTAGCAATGGACAAGGAGTTGAAGCAACTCCGTCCGTTATTCCCTGAAGACAAAGTGATTCTGCAAAAGAGTGGGATAGCCACCGTGAATGCCGCTATCCAGACGGTGGAGATGATCCGCCAGTACAAGCCCGACGTCATCATCTCCTCTGGTTGTGCCGGTGGTAACGGCGAAGATATTAACCTGCAGGATGTGGTGGTGAGTTCGGAACTGACTTACCACGACGTGTATTGCGGAAAAGCCATCGACGATACCACCGTCTATGGTCAGGTGCAGGGTCTCCCCGTACGCTATCAGGCCGACCCGTACTTGTTGGAAAAGGCGAAACTCACAGGTGCCAAGCCAGGACTGATCGTCACGGGCGACTGGTTTGTCGATAGCAAGGAGAAGATGCGAGAGATCATCGGTCACTTCCCCGAGGCCAAGGCCGTCGATATGGAGAGTTGTGCCATCGCGCAGACGTGTTATATCTATAAGGTGCCGTTTATCTCGTTCCGACTCATCAGCGATATCCCTCTGCGCGACACTGATGCCTCGCAGTATCACAACTTCTGGGACACCGTTGCCGAGAAATCCTTCCAAACCACCAAGACCTTTATCGAGAGTCTTTAATGTTTAATGTTTAATCTTTAATGTTTAATGTAAAACATGGAAGTCATACAGAGTTTCACCATCGATCACACCCACCTGAAGCCGGGCATCTACGTATCCCGCGAGGATAAGGGTTTCACCACGTTCGACCTGCGCATCACGGAACCCAACCAGGAGCCCGCCGTGGCGCCTGCCGCCATGCACAGTCTGGAGCACCTCATGGCCACCTGGTTTCGCAACTCCGAGGCCAAGGAGGATGTGGTATATGTAGGTCCCATGGGCTGTCTCACGGGCATGTATATCATCATGACGGGCTCTTACTCCGTCGAGGACATGCGCCAGCTTACCATCCGCTGTCTGGAGTGGATCCTCACGCAGACGGAAGTGCCTGCCACCCGTCCTGAGGCCTGTGGCAACTATCTGCTCCACGACCTACCGATGTGCAAGTGGGAAAGTGCCCGCTACCTCGACCGTCTGAGGAACGATTTCCACTGCGAATACACCAAACTCCAGATTACCCTCGACGACGGCAAGGTCTTCGCCGATGCCTAATAAAAATCCCCGCAGATTTGCGGGGATTTCTGTTTATACCTTGTTTGCTTTCTTTCTCTGGTCGTGGTCGAGGATCGTCTTGCGCATACGCATCGACTTCGGCGTCACCTCCACCAGCTCGTCCTGCTTGATATACTCCAGGCACTCCTCAAGGCTCATCACCGTCTTGGGGATGATCCTGGCCTTCTCGTCAGTACCCGAGGCACGCACGTTGGTCAACTGCTTGGCCTTGCACACGTTGATCACGAGGTCATTGTCGTGCACATGCTCGCCTACCACCTGTCCTGCATACACATCCTCACCCGGGTCGATGAAGAACTTACCGCGATCCTGCAATTTGTCGATGGCGTAGGCAAAGGCGTTACCCGTATCCATCGAGATCATCGAACCGTTCACGCGACGCTCGATCTCTCCCTTATACGGCTGGTACTCCTTAAAGCGGTGGGCCATGATAGCCTCACCCTGCGAGGCCGTCAGCACGTTGGTACGCAGACCGATGATACCGCGCGAGGGGATATCGAACTCGATATTCACGCGCTCGCCCTGGTTCTCCATCGAGGTCATCTCACCCTTACGGCGGGTCACCATGTCGATCATCTTCGAGGCGAACTCCTCGGGCACGTTGATCGTCAGTTCCTCCACGGGCTCGCACTTCTTGCCGTCGATCTCCTTGTAGATCACCTGAGGCTGTCCCACCTGCAACTCATAGCCCTCACGGCGCATCGTCTCCACGAGCACGGAGAGGTGCAGCACACCACGACCGCTGACCACCCACTTATCCGTAGAGTCCTCGAAGGGCTCCACCTTCAGGGCGAGGTTCTTCTCGAGTTCCTTCTCCAGACGGTCATTGATATGGCGCGAGGTCACGAACTTACCCTCCTTACCGAAGAAGGGCGAGTCGTTGATCGTGAAAAGCATCGACATCGTAGGTTCGTCGATGGCGATGGGCGGCAGCGGCTCCGGATTCTCCAGATCGCAGATCGTATCGCCAATCTCAAACTTCTCCAGTCCGATCACGGCACAGATATCACCGCAATCCACTGAGTCGGTCCTCACGTGACCCATACCCTCGAAAGTATGCAGTTCCTTGATCTTCGTCTTCTCCTGCGTACCATCGCGGTGGGCGATGGTCACCTGCATGCCGTCCTTCAACTGTCCGCGATGCACGCGACCCACGGCGATACGGCCCTGATAGCTCGAATAGTCGAGCGAGGTGATCAGCATCTGGGGCGTACCCTCGATCTGCTCCGGGGCAGGGATCACCTCGATGATTTTGTCGAGCAGATAGGTGATATTGTCGGTGGGCGTCTTCCAGTCCTCGCCCATCCAGCCGTTCTTGGCCGAACCATAGACGACGGGGAAGTCCAACTGATCCTCGGTGGCATTCAACGAGAACATCAGGTCGAACACCATCTCATACACCTCCTCGGGGCGACAGTTGGGCTTATCCACCTTGTTCACCACGACGATGGGTTTCAGTCCGATCTGCAGGGCTTTCTGCAACACGAAGCGCGTCTGGGGCATCGGTCCCTCGAAGGCATCGACGAGCAGCAAGCAGCCGTCGGCCATGTTCAATACACGCTCCACCTCACCGCCGAAGTCGGAGTGTCCCGGGGTGTCGATGATATTGATCTTCACGCCCTTCCAGTTGATCGACACATTTTTAGAAAGGATGGTGATGCCGCGCTCGCGCTCCAGGTCGTTGGCGTCGAGCACCTGACTCGACAGGTTCTGTCCCTCACGGAAGAGATTTCCTGCCAGCATCATCTTATCGACCAAGGTCGTCTTACCGTGGTCAACATGTGCTATAATAGCTATATTTCTGATATCCTGCATACCTATTTTATAAAAACGGCTGCAAAATTATACAAAAAAAGCGAGAAATCATCTTCCGCCCAATATTTTTTTGCTGGCGGAAGCGATTTCTCGCTCTATATCAATGAAGTCTAAGACTTAGAGGGGGATCTTGTAGCCAACAGTCAGCATGATCACGCTGTTGTGAGCCTTGGAATCACCGTGATCAGCAATATTGAAGATAGCACCGAGGTTGTAGCGGGCATCAATCACGAAGTCGCTGATCTCATAAGATGCACCCATGGGAATTGCAAGGTCAATCTTCTTGTAATAGTCCTTGTAATCATGACCATCAACCTTTGCCCTCATCAGGAAACCAGGCTGAATACCTGCCTTCAGAGCCAGTCCGGGAGCAACATAATAGTTGAACAGAATGGGGATGTTCAGATAGTCCAGGTTCAAGTTCTCATCCAATGCCTTTGACTTGCAACCCTGCATAGCATAGAGCACACCAGCTGTTACACCCATCTTCTCATTGAACAGATAGCCAAACTCAGCACCAGCCACGAGGCCGACCTTCATCTTAGCATCGTCAGAGCCATCACCAGTCAGAGTGGTAAGCGTTCCACCAACCATCGGCTTAATGAACATCTCCTGTGCAAATGCGCCCGTGCTCATGAGCACCATGGCAGCAATCATCATTAATTTCTTCATAATTTGTTGATTTTAGGAATTAGTGATTAAAAACGTACAAGGGGGATTATCCGTAGATAGTCCCCCTGCGACAATTATAACTTTAGAAGCAGTAAGCTACACCGAGAGAAACCAGAGGATCCGAGTACTTGAAATCTCCCTTCTTAGCAAACTGGTAGTAAGCCTCGAAGAGACCCTTGAACTGCTCTGTAATGTAATATTCACAACCTGCACCAGCCTTGGCGGTGAACATAGATCCAGAATCGGTATGACCATCATAATCCCAAGTGTATCCGAACAATCCAACACCTGCGAGAGGATATACATAGAACTTATCGAAGATGGGGATCAGATAGTTCAGGTTGATTGTCGGGTTCCAACATGTTGTATAATACCTCTTCGGATAGAGTTTGAAGTCTGCATCAAGACGGAAATTCTCATTAATACTGTACTGGAACTTTGCACCGATAGCAATACGGCTGTCAGAATCGAGATAGTCACTCAGGGTAGCACCAACGGCCATCTTACCAGCTTCCTGTGCGAAAGCACCCATACTCATCAGCATCATAGCTGCAATCATCATTAATTTTTTCATACTCAATAATTTTTTAATTGTTAAACATGATATAATTGCCATTCAAAATATCTTAGAAACAATAAGCGGCGCCAAGGGAAACAATAGGATAAGTAAACTTATAATCATCCTTCTTAGCAATCTGATAGTAGGTCTCGGCAAGGAACTTAAATTTCTTTGAGAAATATAACTCAGCTCCAATTCCTCCCTTATAACATACCATGGATATCGTCTCCAGACTGCTGTCTGTTGCCGTTAACAATCCTACACCAGCAAGAGGATATACAAATAACTTCTCACTATCACCGATGGGGAACAGATACTGAAGATCAAAGGTCGGGTTCACCATATTCGCATCCTTCTTAGGATAGAATTTGACATCCACCTCTGCACGGAACTTCGAAGTGAGACAGTATTGCCCCTTTGCACCGATACCAAAATGGCTGTCACCTGAAATGAAATATTCACTAAGCGTAACACCAAGAGCAAGCTTACCTCTTTCTTGAGCGAATGCACCCATACTCATCAACATCATGACTGCAATCATCAAAAACTTTTTCATAATCAATTGATTTTAGTGATCAAATAATTTGTTAATTAGTTTCTTTTGAGGGCAAAGATAGTAAATAAAACTGAACGCAACACAAAAAAGGGGGAGAAAAAGGTGAAAATTATAAAATATTAACAATGTAACGCCCCCTCACCAATACAATATAGTAATGTGATACTATGTCATTTTTGACGTAAACAGAGGGGACGGTTCTTTTGTTGGACAAAAGAACCGTCCCCTTGTTACTTCACTCGCTTATGTTCACTTCCAGGGATTCTCGAAGCCGACGGGACCGTTCTCGAGCTTCTGGCACACGATCTCCATCTCCTCGAAGTGCTCCTCACCGTCTTCCCACTTCTCCTTGTAGTTCACGCAGTAGCAGCCCGTACCCTTCAGTTCCTTCATCGTCGAGCCGTCAACCGTGTTGAAGAACGTCACGGTGAAGTCTCTTGGGTCGTTCGAAGCCAGCATCCACTGCAGCAGTTGCGAGTTGCCGTCGTTCATAGCCTTCACGCGGATCGATACCTTACCACCACGGGGAATACCTGCGATCTGTCCCTCACGATCTGTAGCCTGATCAAACTTGTAGTCAATCATCATCACCTCTCTCTTCTCGAAATCCTTAACCTCTAAGGTTACCGGTGTTACATTCTCTGCCATATCTTGTTTCCTTTCTTAAATATTTAATTGTTAATACTAATTGTTTAATCTCTCTTTGTCTTGGAGTTTATTTCCTTTTGACATTGCAAAGTTACGACGGATTCAGCCCCATTCCAAACTTTTTTCGACTTTTCATCTCGAGTTGTTGCGACAGGTAAACCATATTGCGACAAACCCGATTCATGCTCCTAAAAGCTGTCGCATATTTGACGGATTTGACGAATTTGACACATTTATTAGTAACTTTCTCACGCGTACCGTGCGTGCGCGGTACGCGTGAGGTTCCTTTGAAATAATTCGTCAAATGTGTCAATTCGTCCATTTATCTTTAATTTGGTGGCAAAGATACGAAAAAATCCGCTTGGTTTCTAGAATTTGCCCGACTCAGGATAAACCTAAAATTCCCACGACCTAAGAACAAAAAATTAAGGAGCCCTTTTCGGAAATTAAAGACTGACTATTTCGGAATAAGGAGTCCTTAATTTTCAAAAAGGAGTCCTTATTATCCAACCCCTTAAACCGTGGCCCATAACGAGGCTACTTGATTTTAGGTTTATCCTGGGTTTGGGATTTTCGGGAAACGTATTGCTTTATTTCGTACCTTTGCCGCCAAAAAGTTTTGGTTATGGTAAAAACGAGAATCATCAGACAATTATGGGTGGGGGGTGGGTGGAGGATGTTTCCCAGAATATTCACGCGTACCGCGTGCGCGCAGTACGCATAATAAGTTTCTATTTTATCCTCCACCCACCCCCACCCTTCTATTTCACAGAGGGGAAGGCACCCCCTCTGCATCGAGACGATCTAGTGATTTACACAAAAATATTGAACTCTCTGAGAACCGTCCCCAGTGAGTTTTTTGTACAGGATGTGATGTGATTGCAGATTTTTTTTGTATATTTGCAGGCGAATTTAATGAGACAAGCGTATGAAAAAGTCCGTAATCCTTACCACACTCCTGTGCCTCGCCGTTGCTGCAGGCGCTCAGGACTTCCAGACAGAAATCAAACTGATCGACGTGCCCGACTTCAACGGGAAGACACTCGCGAAGGCTCCCGCTGGCGAAAGCCAGACGCTGCAGCTGGCGCGCACCAAGTTCTCTAAACCGATGGAGAGCTACACCACGCTCGCACTGCCCTCTCTCAGACTGGGCAACATCATCGGCCACCCCACCCTCGGCTGGGACGATACCGACTTCAGGATCCCCGAGGGCGTGCCCGCCGTGTATGACGGCAAATGGGCGCTGAACGATGTGTTCACCGACAGCGACTTCCCCGTGGCCATCTACGGCCGGACACCCAGCGACAAGCCCCTGCCCTGGGGAGAGTCAGAGCAGGACATCTCCTGCCGAGGCAGAGACCCGCACCTGATCATGCTACTCGACCCCTCGAAGGAGGTGAAGAAGGTGTATAACACCCGCAATATCACCATCACACCCAAGGACAGCCTCTTCCAGAGGGTAGAATGGTCCGTGGTGAAAGACGGTGTCCTCTACTTCTCGGAGTGCGCCTCGACGGCTCCCGACAAGAACTCGCAGGGCTACTACCTCGTGGCCGTGGATATCAATACCGACGAGACCCTCTGGATCAGCAAGCCGCGCACAGTGAACTCATCCAACTTCCTGATCGTTGACAGTTCCATCATCTGCGGCGTGGGAGGTTCGGGAATCCCCGACTATATCTACGTGCTGAACCGCTATACGGGCGTGAAGACGCGCGAGTACTGGATTCCCACGGCGGCAACCTGGTTTGCTATCGGTGAAGACAAGAACCTCTACGTCACCCTGTACGACAAGCACGTCGCCTTCAAGATCATCAAATAGCAAAAAATCAGGGAAAAATTTGGCGGTGTGAGAAAAAAGCCGTACCTTTGCAGCCGCATTTCGGAAAATCCGGAGCATCCCACGACGTAAACCCTTAGTGATTAGGGGGATGAGCGTCAGAAAGATGTATGTGCAACAACAATTAATCACACTTAAAAATTATGTATTTAGACAAAGCCAAGAAGGAAGAGATCTTCGGAAAGTTCGGCAAGGGCACCACAGACACTGGTTCTCCTGAGGCCCAGATTGCCCTCTTCTCCTATCGCATCTCTCACCTCACTGAGCATCTGAAGAAGAATCACAAGGATCACGTCACAGCCCGTTCGCTGACTATGCTCGTAGGTAAGCGCCGTAAGCTGCTGAAGTACCTCTACACGAACGACATCAACCGCTATCGCGCCATCATCAAGGCCCTCGGTCTGCGTAAGTAAGAAGAGGATTCTTCGAAAACAATAAACCCCGCTAATCAGCGGGGTTTTTTATTTCCGGAAAGATCTCGCGGAGGGGGATCATCACAAAGTCGCGCTGGAACATCAGCGGATGTGGAATCTGGAGATCAGGCGTGTCGATGTGGTAGTCGTCGTAGAGCAGGATATCGATGTCGATGGTGCGGTCACGATAGGCCGTACCCTTATACACACGCCCCAGTTCGCGCTCGATCTGCTTGGTAATCCCGAGGATCTCGCGGGGCGTAAGCTCCGACTCCACGAGGATGGCACCATTGAGGAACTGGTTGCCCGAGGTGAAGCCCCACGGCTTGGTCTCGATGATTGACGACTGGCGCACTACATGGCCCACCCGCTCGCTGATGAGCTGGATGGCCTTCTGGATCTGCTCCAGACGGTTGCCCTGGTTACTGCCGAGTCCTAAATATACCTTGTGCATCAGTCGTCTAACATCAATAGGGCATCGCCGTAACAGCCGAACTTATAACCGTTCTTGACGGCTTTTTTATAGGCCTCATAGATCAGGTCGTAACCGCCGAAGGAGCACTCGCTCATCATCATCGTGGATTCTGGATGGTAGAAGTTACCGATCATCGCATTGGCCAGTCCGAACTCGTAAGGCGGGAAGATGAACTTGTTGGTCCATCCCTCGTACTCCTTCAGCATGCCGTCGGTGCCGACAGCCGTCTCCGTGGCACGGGCCGTACTGGTGCCCACGACACAGACGCGATGGCCGGCATTCTTCGTGGTGTTCACGAGGTCACAGGCTTCCTTGGTGACGAACATTTGCTCGGACGACATCTTATGCTTCGTGAGATCCTCCACCTCGATGGGATCGAAACTGCCGAGACCACAGTGAAGGGTGATATAAGCGAAATTGATACCCTGGATCTCCATGCGCTTCATCAACTCGCGGCTGAAGTGCAGACCCGTGGCTGGAGCCGTGACGGCACCCTCCTGCTTGGCGTAGATCGTCTGGAAGCGCTCCATATCCTCCTCGGTAGCAGGGCGCTTGTCGATGATATAACGGGGCAGCGGGGCTTCTCCCAGGGCAAAGAGTTCGCGCTTGAACTCATCGTGGGGACAGTCGTAGAGGAAGCGCAGCGTACGTCCGCGGCTGGTAGTGTTGTCGATGACCTCAGCCACCATCGGACCGTCTTCCTCGAAGAACAGTTTGTTGCCGATACGGATCTTACGGGCGGGCTCCACCAGCACATCCCACAGGCGCAGGTCGGCATTGAGCTCACGCAGGAGAAACACCTCAATCTTCGCATCAGTCTTCTCCTTCGTACCGTAGAGACGGGCGGGGAACACCTGGGTGTCGTTGAAGACGAAGGTGTCGTCCTCGTCGAAGTAGTCCAGGATGTTACGGAAGTCGAGATAGACGGGATTGCCCTCTTCATCCTTGAGGTCGTCGCCGTTCTCGTCCTTCTTCGTCATCTCAATCTTACCGCTCTTGCGATGTACCACCATCAGGCGGCACTCGTCACGATGGTACGAGGGCTCGAGTGCAACCAGATCTTCTGGGAGTCTAAACTTAAACTGTGATAACTTCATATATTAATCGATATTGTTTTCTAACCAATTGGGGAAATCGTCGAACGTGAGGCAGTCGTCGATGCTGACGTCACCCACACGCGTACGACAGAGGGCCGTCAAGTAGGCACCGCTGCCAAGGGTCTCGCCGATGTCGCGAGCCAGGGAACGGATATAGGTGCCCTTGCCACAGACCACACGGATCGACATCGTCATCGTCTCGGGGTCAAAGGCCGTCAGTTCGATCTCGTCGATACGGACGGGCTTGGCCGCCAATTTCACGTCCTCACCGCGGCGCGCCAGTTCGTAGGCCCTGTCGCCTGCCACCATACAGGCGGAGAAGAGCGGCGGCTCCTGCATGATATCGCCCACGAAGCGCGGCAGCGTCTCCAAGATCAACTCCCGCGTGATATGGCTGGTGGGATAGGTCTGATCCACCTCGTGCTCCATATCGTAACTGGGCGTAGTGGCACCCAGTTGCAGGGTGGCCGTATATTCTTTCGTATGCTGCTGCAGGCGCTCTATCTGCTTCGTGGCCTTCCCCGTGCAGAGGATGAGCACGCCCGTAGCCAGAGGATCGAGAGTGCCTGCATGACCCATCTTCACGCGCTTCACCCCGATGCGTTTGGAAACGACATAGCGGATATGCGCCAAAGCCCCGAAACTCGTCATCCGGTAAGGCTTGTTGATATAGATGTAAGCGCCCTCCTGAAAGTTCATTAGTCAACCATTGCAAGTGAATGACCCGTGAGCAGCAGTATGATGATGATACCACCTACCACAATACGATAGATACCAAACATCTTGAATCCGTATTTCGTCAGATAATCGACAAACCACTTCATAGCCAGCAGAGCCACGATGAAAGCAATGACACAGCCGAGAATCAGCATGGTGATGTTATGGCTCGTGGCCCACGCCGTGTCCTCCTTCATCAGGTCGAGCAAGTCGAGCAATGTGGCGCCAGCCATCGTGGGCACAGCCAGGAAGAACGAGAACTTCGCAGCGCGACGACGCGTAAGCCCCTGCGTCATACCACCTACGATGGTCGCCATCGAGCGCGACACCCCGGGAATGACGGAGATACACTGATAGAGACCGATCTTAAAGGCACGACGCTCATCAACCTTGTTATCTTCGCTACCCTTATTAAACAGTTTGTCGCAGTAGAGCATGAACACACCACCGACAACCAGCATAATAGCCACTACCTCGACACTGTCGAGCAACCAGTCGAGCAGGCCCGACTTCTTAGCCAACAGTCCGATGACGACAGCCGGGATCACACCCACGATCAGAAGCCAGTAGAAATTGAACTTGTGCTTGAGTTGACCAAAAAGCGAACTGCCCTCTGGGGCTGGTGTGTGATCGTAGTTAAAGAAGCGCTTCCAATAGAGGCATACCACTGAGAGGATGGCGCCAAATTGTATGATGAAAGTAAAGGCATGCACAAAGGGATCACCCTGAGGTACGCCTAACAGATTCTGAGCAATGATCATGTGTCCCGTCGATGACACAGGCAGAAACTCTGTCAAGCCCTCAACAATGGCAATAATGATAGTCTGTATCCAATCCATGGTTATCTTATGGTTTTACTTTTTTACCTTTTTACCTTTTTTACTTCTCCTTCGGTTTGCGCACCACGGCATAGATCATCGAAACGAAGCCAAACAGGCACACCAGCGGTGCCACCTTCGTGCGGCGGGCACTGAAGATGTCGGGCTCGAAGGTCGTGTCGGTGGAATTCGGTCCCACCATCAGCAGGAAACCGATAACAACGATGACCATCCCTACGGCCAATAATATGAAATTGATCTTGTCGAATGCGAAATCCTTCTTATTCATATCTCTTTTACCTTTTTACTTTTTTACCTTTAAATCTTATACAGTTCGCCCGCCGACATCTTCAGGAACTTGTTGACGGAGATATACGAACTGATGCTCGTAATCAGGATGCCGAACAAAAAGACGGCTCCGGCCGTGATGGCCAGTTCGACCCAGGTGATGATATTCACCATATTGGGCTCATAATAGTAAAGTCCATAGACGCAGCCGCCCAGCACAATGATGGCGATGATGGCGGCCAGAATGCCCACCAACAGGCCATTACGCATGAACGGTCGGCGGATAAAGCCCCACGAGGCACCCACAAGTTTCATCGTGTGGATGAGGAAACGACGGGAATAGACGCTCAGGCGCACCGTGTTGTTGATCAGCGAGAAAGAGATGAACGTCAGCAAGCCGGCAATGACCAGCAGCAGGATGTTCACCTTCGTCAGATTGCTATTCACCTTATCCATCAGATCTACCTGATAGGCGATGTCGGCAACCTTCGGGTTCTTCTTCAGTTCCTCGGCAATCCATTTCAGGGAGTCGCGGTTGGCATAATCGGAGTTCAACCGCAGTTCCAACGTAGCGGAAAAGGGATTCGTGCCCAGGAACTCCGAGGGATCGGAGCCCATGGCCGCCGTCTGCTCCTTCAGCGCCTGTTCACGACTGATATAGTCGATGTTCTTGGAATATGGCCTGTGATAGAGGTCTCGGCATAGCAACTTGGCATCATTGACGGTCACCTCCTCGTTGAGCATCACGGTCACCATCAGGTTCTCCTTCACCCATTGCGACAGGTTACGGGAGGAAAGCACGGAGAACACGACCAGGCCCAACAACACAAGCACCATCGACGTGCTGATGCACAAGGTCACCATCTGCACACCCCGATGGCTGCCAGTATTCTTTTTGCGTCTTTTCATGAATGATTCAAATACGTACGTAATTTTGAGGTGCAAAGATACAACATTTTAAAGCGATTTCCAAATAATATTCTATTTTTCTTAATTCTTAGCGCTTAATTCTTAACTATTTTGTAACTTTGCGCCCTGTATGAGTACAATTATATATCCGTCGCCCATTTTCGGGCCTGTCCACAGCCGCAGACTCGGTATTTCGTTGGGCATCAACCTGATGCCTGCCGATGGCAAGGTCTGCTCTTTCGACTGTATCTATTGTGAATGCGGCTTCAACGGGGACCATCGTCCGAAACTCCCCCGCCCCACCCGCGAGGAGGTAGCGCAGAAATTGGAGGAGAAACTGCAGCAGATGACCGCAGAGGGACAGTTGCCCGACGTGCTGACCTTCGCCGGCAACGGTGAGCCTACCTGCCATCCGCACTTCGCGGAGATCATCGGCGACACCATCCGCCTGCGCAACCAGTATTGTCCGAAGGCGAAGGTCTCCGTATTGAGCAACTCGACGATGATCCACCGTCCTCAGGTGCACGATGCCCTGATGCTGGTGGATAACAATATCCTGAAACTCGACACCGTCGATCCCATATATATTAATAAGGTAGATCGTCCACAAGGCAACTACGACGTGGAGGCCATCATCGAAGGCCTGAAGGCCTTCAACGGACATGTGATCATCCAGACAATGTTCATGCGGGGCGAATGTAAGGGCGAGAGCGTAGATAACACTGGCGAGGCATACGTCGCTCCCTGGCTCGAAGCCGTGAAGGAGATTGCACCGCAGCAGGTGATGATCTACACCATCGACCGCGAGACGCCCACCCAAGGATTGCTGAAGGCTACCCACGAACAGTTGGACGCCATCCGCGACAGGGTGATCGCTGCAGGCATTCCCTGTTCAGCCAGTTACTAAAAAAACTAATCCCTGCCGTTTGGCAGGGATTAATTCTTTATTTACACATGATTCCTCGTTTGGTATTTTCAAGGAAGCGGATGATGTTCTGGACCTCAGGACTATCGGGCACCTGATCCTTGATTTGGTTGATCACATCATAGACGCTCGTTTTTCCATGGAAAAGCAGACGATAAGCGTTGGCAATGTGTTTCTGCACTTTCTCGTCGATGCCAGCATACTTCATCATCGTAGTGTTAGGGCCACCATACTCCATGGGATTTCCACCTGCGATGACATAAGGAGGCACATCATGTGAGAACGCAGTACCTGCCTGAATCAATGAGAGGTCACCTGCACGGGTATTGGCATTCTGAATGGCTCCTGAGGAGAAAATAACTCCATTGCCAATCTCGCAGTCGCCAGCAATCTTCGTACCGTAGCCAAACACACAGTTCGTACCTACTACGGTGTCGTGGCTGATATGCGTTCCTTCAAGCAGGAAGTTGTGGTTACCGATCTTAGTGACACCACCGCGCTGGGTTCCGCGATTGATAACCACATTCTCACGGATGACATTGTTGTCGCCAATCTCCACATACGACTTGGCACCACGGAAGTTGAAGTCCTGCGGCAAGGCGGCGATGACGCTGCCCTGATGGATCTTGTTACTCTTGCCTATACGCGAGCCATCACAGATGCTGACGAAGGGGAAGATGATACAGTTATCACCGATCTCCACATCGTCCTCGATATACACGAAGGGGAATATCTTACAATTATCGCCGATTTTCGCCTTGGGAGAAATCTCGGCCTTGGGGGATATTTCGCTTGCCATAATTGTCAATTATCAATTATCAATTATCAATTTAATTTGCGCCGCCACCGAGGGCCTGGTACAAGTTAACTACTGCTTGCATCTTATTAAACTGGTCGGTCACCTCAGCGATCTCGGCATTGAGCAGGTTACTCTGGGCGGAGATTACCTCGAGGTAGGTGGTGTTGCTGCTGGACTCCATCAGTTTCTTGGTGTCCTCGACATTCTGCTTCATCACCTTGACGCGCTTGCCGTCGAGCTCGGCCTTCTCTGCAGAAGAGTTATAGCTGACGAGTGCGTTCGACACCTCGTTGCCAGCCTTCAGCACCGCGTTCTGCCAGTTGTTGTAGGCCTGTTCATACTGGTACTTGGCCACCTTCAGACCAGCGACAATCTGTCCGTGCTGGAAGATGGGCTGCACGAGAGAACCGACGGCAGAGAGGAGCCACTTACCCGGGTTGATGATAGCACCACCAGCACTATTGGTGAAGGTGGCTGTTCCCGTCACCGTGATGTTCGGATAGAAACGACTGCGGGCGGTCTCTATGTTATAGAAGCACTGAGCCAGCGACATCTCGGCATAGTGGACATCAGCACGGTTGTTCAGCAACTGGATACCCACACCCGTAGCAAGATTGGTGGGCAGGCTCTGGTTGGCAAACGAGCCACGCTGGATGGTCTGTCCCTGCTGACCGACGAGCAGTGAGAGGGAATTCTCTACCTCACGGGTCTGACGGAGCAGATCGACCTTCTGGGCCTGTACACTGTAGTAGGCAGCCTCGGCACTCTGCACGGCGGTAGAGCGATAGCCGATACGGTTCTCGTGCATGAACTTCATCTTCTCCCATGTATCCTTCGTGAGCTGCTCCATATCGGTGACGATCTCCACCTGACGGTCGAGCATCAGCAGCGTGTAATAAAGGTTGGCGATACCTGAGATGATGTTACACTTCACCACCGTCTGGTAGTCCTTCATACCAAGTAGCTGCATCTGTGCAGAACGCTTCACTGAGAGCAGATTGCCGAAGAGATCGACATTCCAACTGGCAGAGACTGGCAACTGATAGGTCTGCGAGGCTTTCGCACCATCGAAGGAGGCTATCGTTCCCTGCGGAGCCAGTGTGAGTGAAGGCAGGAAAGCCAGACGAGCCACCATAAGGGCTGCCTCCACCTGTTTCACATTCAGGGCGGCATTCAGCAGATCTGGATTATTGTCGAGTCCCTGCTGGATAAGGGTCTGCAACTGGGGATCGGTGAATACACTGCGCCAGGGCATGTTACCAAACGACTCCGTGTCCTGCACAGCAAGCGTATCCGTCAGGGAAACAGGATCGCGCACGATACCGTCGGCCTTCACCTCCGGACGATCGTATTTGTTGTAGAGTCCGCAACTCGACAGCAGCAGGGCTGCGGACATGAATATCATTATTTTCTTCATATTACTTCTCCAATTCATAATCTTCTGGTTTCTTGTGAGCATACTGAGCCAGTTCGGCTGCAACAGTCTCATTCTCCTCATCGTCGAACTTCAGCGGTGAGATCTTCTCCTGCAATGACTGGAAGATAACGAACAGCGTGGGAACGACGAAGAGCTGGAGGATCGTACCGATCAACATACCACCTACGGCAGCAGCACCCAGCGTCTGGTTTCCGTTCTTACCTACACCCGAGGCAAACATCATCGGCAACAGACCAATGACCATAGCCAGAGAGGTCATCAGGATAGGACGCAGACGGGCACCGGCACCCAGCACGGCAGACCACGAGATGGCCATACCCGTCTGACGGCGCTCCAAGGCGAACTGCACAATCAGGATGGCATTCTTCGCCAACAGACCAATCAGCATAATCAGTGAGATCTGCATATAGATATCGTTGGCGTGGCCGAAGATGTTGGTAAACAGGAAACAACCAGCCAATCCGAACGGCACGGAGAGTACTACCGACAACGGCAGGATGTACGACTCGTACTGTGCCGACAAGATCAGGTAGATGAAGATGAAACACAACAGGAAAATGATACCTGTGGTGTTAGAAGCCTTAGCCTCCTCACGGGTCAGACCAGAGAACTCGTAGGTGTAACCTGCAGGCAACGTCTCGGCAGCAATGTCGCGAATAGCCTGGATAGCCTCACCAGTTGAGAATCCATTAGCCACCGTACCCGTCACGTTAATAGAAGTAAACAGGTTGAAACGGTTGATGTTTGACGGGCCATAGACGCGCTCCAAGTTACAGAACTCCTTGATAGGCGACATGCCTGCCGGAGTACGTACATAGATACTATTCAACGACTCCTGCGTCTGACGTGTTTCAGGCAATCCCTGAATCATTACACGATAGAGCTTACCATAAGCATTGAAGTTAGAGGCATAGAGACCACCATAGTAACCCTGCAGCGTAGAGAGCACCGTAGAGGGCGAAATGCCACTCTGCTTACACTTGGCCACATCAACGTGAACCATATACTGCGGATAATTCGGGTTGTAAGAGGTCTGAGCCATCTGGAACTCAGGACGCTTGTTGAGTTCTCCGATGAAGTCCTTCACAATATTGTAGAACTTCGTGAGATCACCACCCGTACGGTCCTGCATCACGAGAGAAATACCCGAGTTAGCAGAGAATCCAGGAATCATAGGCGGTGAGAAGGCCAGAATCGAAGCGTCCTTGATATGGGCGGTTTTGATGAAAATCTGGGCTGTAACACCAGTAGCATCATACGGATTGAGGAAGAAACGATAGATACCATCGCCCTGCCAGAGACCACTGATTTTCCACCAGAGTCCCTTCTGACGTTCCTCAAAGGGCTTCAGCTTAATGACAAATGTTGCCTGGTCAGAACCTGCACCAGCGATGAAGTTATATCCCTGGATCTGCTCACGGCTCTGGATAGCGGGATCGGCAGCCAGGATAGAGTCTACCTCATTGATAATCTGACGCGTGCGCGCAACAGAGGTTGCAGGCGGCATAGAAACAGTACAGAACATGGTACCCGTATCCTCATCAGGCACAAGACCACTCTTCGTGGTGAACATGGTCACTATCAGTACAACAATACCGATGACAACGGTCAGAATGATAGCAAGCGGTTTGCGCACCAGCTTCTCAAGGAGATTCTTATACTTACCTGTCGTGGTCTCGAAAGCCACGTTAAATGACTGATGGAAACGATCCACGCGCGACAGTTTCTTCTCATGTCCCTCAGCATCGTGAGGTTTCAGGAAGACGGCACAAAGGGCTGGCGACAGCGTCAAGGCGTTCATAGCCGAGATAATGATGGAGACAGCCATCGTCACACCGAACTCACGATAGAACGTACCACTAGTACCTCCGATGAAAGACACTGGAACGAACACTGCAGCCATCACCAGCGTAATAGAGATGATAGCGCCAGAGATTTCGTTCATGGCATCGATAGAAGCTGTCATCGACGACTTATAGCCCTGGTCCAACTTCGCATGCACTGCCTCTACCACCACGATAGCATCGTCCACCACAATGGCAATAGCCAAGAGCAAAGCAGAGAGTACCAACAGGTTGACGGAGAATCCCATCACATTGAGGAAGAAGAAGGTACCAATCAGAGATACAGGTACGGCAATCAGCGGGATGAGCGTAGAGCGCATGTCCTGCAGGAAGATATAAACCACAAGGAACACGAGTGCCAGCGTCATGAAGAGGGTGAACACCACCTCCTCGATAGAGGCATAGAGGAACTCGGTCACATCATAGTTAATCTTATAGATCATGCCCGGGGGGAAGAGTTTGGCCTGTTCCTCTAGTTCTTCCTTACACTTCTTGGCGATATCGTTGGCATTAGAGCCAGGAATCTGCTGTACCATACCCAGCACTGAAGGAACGTTGTTGTTCTTCATCGAGACGCTGTACATCAGACCACCCAACTCGATCTTGGCAATATCCTTCAACTTCAGGGTAGAACCATCTGTCTTGCTCTGAACGATGATGTTGCCAAACTCCTCAGCCGTCTTCAGACGACCTGTGTAGCGCAGGGAATACTCATAGGCAACATTCGACTGCTCACCGAAGGTACCAGGTGCCGCTTCGATGTTCTGCTCTGACATCAGGGCAGAAATATCGCTTGGCATCAGACCATGCTGCTTCATCACATCAGGCTTCAGCCAGATACGCATTGAGTAGGTCTTCATACCAGGGCTCTGCACATCGCCCACACCCTGAATACGCTTCAAGGCAGGAATAATATTGATGTTGGCATAGTTCGTCAGGAACTGGTCATCATAACGGCCGTCAGATGTCAAGGTGTACATGATCACCTGAGAAGACTGACGCTTCATCACCGTCACACCGACACGCGTTACCTCAGCAGGCAGCAGGGACTGAGCCTGAGACACACGGTTCTGTACGTTCACGGCACACATATCGGCATTCATTCCCTGACGGAACATAATCGTGATCTGTGCCGAACTGGATGAAGCCGTCGAGGTCATATAGTCCATACCTTCCACACCGTTGATACTCTCCTCAAGCGGTGTGATCACAGAATTCTTCACGGTCTCGGCATCAGCACCAGGATACTGCGTGTGAACCACGACAGTAGGCGGCGCAATATTGGGGTACTGCTCAACGGGCAGCGACACCAGACCGATAAAACCCAGCAGCACAATGACGATGGAGATCACCGTCGAGAGCACCGGGCGTTTGATAAATGCTGTAAAAGTCATATTTCTAACTCTTCACTTTTAACTTTTCACTATTCACTTCTCTTACTTCTTCATGGCACCCACGATGTCACCAGCACTCATGGCCTTGTTCTGCTCCTGAATCTTCTGCTGATATCTCTCCGGCGTGATGGGCACAATCTCCATACCATCGGTAAGTTTGGTGATACCATTGGTCACGAACTTGTCGCCCATCTTCAGACCCTCAGTCACGATGAAGTTATTGCCATCATTCTGCGGATCAACCTTGATTTCAGTATATTTCACCTTGTTGTCCTTGTCGAGCAGATAGACGAAGAGTTTATCCTGCACCTCGGACACACAACTCTGCGGAATGATAATGGCGTCGTTGTTACTATGAGGGATGACGATTGTACCAGAGCCACCGCTCTTCAGCAGCTTCTCAGGATTCTGGAATACGGCGATCATCTGTACGGAACCCGTGGCGGCATCGATGACACCACTCATCTTCGTCACTGTTCCCTCCAGGCCATAGAGCGTACCATCGGCCAACTTCAGTTGGACAGCAGGCATATCCTTGATGGCACCACTCAGGCCACCGGCGTTCTTGCCCATCTCCAGGACATCCTTCTCGGTCATGGAGAAATAGACCTCCATGGAACTGATGTTTGACACGGTGGTCAGCGTGTTGTTGGCGCTCACCAGCGTTCCGACCTTATAAGGCAGAGACCCCACGACACCTGCAGCGGGACTCTTGACAAAGCAATAGCTCAGCATCTCCTTGGCAGATGCCAACGATGCCTGGGCCAAAGACAGACTGGCCTTGGCCTGTTCGTATTGATTGGTAGCCGACTGAAGTTCGAAATCTCCGATGACACCGTTCACGTGCAACTTCTGAGAGTTCTCGAAACTCAGTTTGGCGGTATTACAGGCAGCCTCAGCCGTATTGACAGAAGCCTGAGCCTGACGCACCTGAGCCTGATAGGTCACATTGTCCAAAACAAAGAGTACCTGTCCTGCACCGACCGTCTGGCCTTCCTTCACGTTTACCTGGGTGATAAAGCCTTGTACCTTCGGATGAATCTCCACATCCTGTACACCCTTAATCACTGCAGGATAAGTTGTCTGCATCGTTGTGCTCTGGGTACCTACGGTTACAACCGGGAACTCATTGTCGCCGAAAGTAGGACGACCACCGCCGCCACCACAAGAAGCCAATAGCATCGTTGCGGCAGCAAACATCAAAATCTTTTTCATCTTCATACTTATCATTAAATTTATAAATTCGATTCTTCCACGAAAAAATGGTGAGGAATTCAGTTTCCGAGATGCAAAGTTACACAAAATATATCTTACGATATATCTTGACACGGACAATTTTAACAAAGTTTATTGGCAATTATGGTTTTTATTCTTTCACCAGTCCCATCTTGCGGGCCTTTTCCATCAGCAACAGCATCAGGGGCTCGCGTTCGTTCTCAACCTGATTATCGAGAACGGCATCCTTCAGGTACTGCTTCAACACACCTACCTCACGACTGGGCTTCAGGTGGAACATCTCCATGATCTCGTTACCGTCAATCACGGGCTGAAGCAGTCGTACGTAGTCCTTTTCCTTCAGGTCGGCCAGTTTTTCACGTACCATCCGGAAATTTTCGAGGAACAGCTTTTTACGCACCTCATTCTTCGAGGTGATATCCGCTTCACAAAGCATCATCAGGTCCTCAATGTCCTCCCCTGCATCGTTCAGCAGACGGCGCACAGCACTGTCAGTCACCTCCTCATCGGCAATGGCGATGGGACGCATGTGCAGTTCCACGAGTTTCTGCACATACTTCATCTTCGCATCCATCGGGAGCATCAGGCGACGGAAGATCTGGGGCACCATCTTCGCTCCTATCAGGTTATGGTTGTGGAAAGTCCAGCCAATGGCGGGATCCCAGCGTTTCGACTTTGTCTTGCCGATGTCGTGCATCAGTGCGCCCCAGCGCAACCAGAGGTCATCCGACTTTCCAGCCACATTATCCAAGACCTCCAAGGTATGATAGAAATTGTTCTTGTGTGCACGGCCGTTTTTCTGCTCCACGATGTCGAGGGCCGCCAGTTCCGGCAGGATAATATTCAACAGTCCACTGCGCTGCAGTTCCACAAACCCCTTGCTGGGTACGGGCGAGAGGATAATCTTGTTCAGTTCGTCCTTGATACGCTCCCCACTCACGATTCTGATTCTGTCGGCCATCCGCTCCAATGCCTCGAAGGTCTCGTCTTCTATCCGGAAGTTAAGTTGGGTGGCAAAACGGATACAGCGCATCATCCTCAAGGGATCGTCGGAGAACGTAATGTCTGGTTCCAAAGGCGTGGCAATAATACCATCTTCCAGATCAGCCAGTCCATTGAAAGGATCGACGAGTTCTCCAAAACGGTTTTTGTTCAGACAGACAGCCATCGCATTGATGGTGAAGTCGCGACGGTTCTGGTCATCTTCGAGCGTGCCATCCTCTACAACAGGCTTGCGTGAGTCGTGACTGTAGCTCTCCTTACGGGCTCCCACGAATTCCACCTCGTACTCCACACCCTTCTGACGGAACTTCACCTGAGCCGTCCCGAAGTTACGGAATACAGAGAGGTGCGCCTTCCTGCCCACCATCCGCTTCAGTTCCTCTGCCACGGAGATACCACTCCCAACGACCACTACGTCAATATCGTTCGATGGGCGCTCCAGGAAGATATCACGGACATAGCCGCCCACCACGTAGCACTCCAGGCCTAAACGGTCTGCAGCCTCTCTGATCTGGTGGAAAATCTCCTGATCCAGTATCTCTGCCAGTTCTTCGTCGGAGTACAATTTCATCTTGCCATGATTCTTTTGAGCGTGCAAAGGTACATATTTTTCCACACATATCCAAATTCTCATCTTTTTTCTTGTTTAATTCGAGTTTTTATATTATCTTTGCAGTCAGATTACAACAATATTTTAAACTAAAACATTTATGAAGAAGAGCCGTTTCGTATTGTCTGTCATCATTGCACTGATGACCGTGACGAGCACTAATGCCGAAAATTACCAGAGTATGGAACCTCTGAAGTTGATAACCCCAGAGATGAATCCCGAGTTAGTGGCTTTGCCCGCCAATCCCTTCGAAAGCCAGGAGGCATCGACAGTAACATCCTACGGTCAAGGCATGGACTTCCGATTCTTCAAGCAAGTGACCAACCCCGATGTGAAGCCTTATAAGTTTATGGACGACCTGACCTTTGTAGGTATCCCCATCTTCGCAGCAGGATGGATCATCAAGGGTGAAAAGGCATCCTTCCGTCAAGACTACAACAACACACACACTAACACACGACTCATCACGAACTTCAAGACGGGCATCGATGACTATACACAGTTCTTTGGTCCTGTGATGACCGCAGGTCTGAAGCTCGGAGGTTATGAGGGTCGCAGCGACTGGCCAAGACTGTTGACATCATCGCTGATGTCGTATGCTATCATGGCAGGATTCGTCAATGGCATCAAATACACCGCGAGCGAGATGCGCCCCGATGGCTCAACCGCTAACTCATGGCCTTCTGGACATACGGCCACGTCGTTCGTGGGTGCTACCATCTTACATAAGGAGTACGGTCTCACGCGCTCACCCTGGTTCTCTGTGGCGGGCTACGGTGTGGCCACCGCGACAGGTGTCATGCGTATTCTGAACAATCGCCATTGGATCAGCGATGTGCTCTCTGGAGCCGGTATCGGTATCATGTCCACCGAGTTGGGTTACGCCATCGGCGACCTGCTCTTTAAGGGCAAAGGCCTGCTGCGCAACGACCTTGAAGGCTTCAGCGAGAATCCCTCATATTTTGCCATATCCATGGGCATGAGTTTCGGCTCCAAGAGCCTCGACTTCGGATATAAAGACTTGGAGAATGCTGAGGACTTCGATGACGACGAATTGAATGAGAAGATCAACATAGACTTCCACACCGCTACATCGGTCGATGCCGAAGGCGCCTATTTCTTTAATAAATACGTTGGTATTGGCGGACGCCTGCGAGTAAGGGCCATGACCGCCAAGAGCTGGAGTGACTTTGTCGGTGATGCCATTAATGACCGTGCTGATGCCACCCAGTTCATATTTGACATGTATAATGCATACTCGCCCACACCAGTCACTGAGCAGGAACTCCAGGCCAAGATGAGCGGTATGGTTACCGAAGAGGAGATCACGGTAGAGAGTGACCATCTCACGGAATTCTCTGCCAACGTGGGACTCTTCCTGAATCTCCCGTTGAGTAAACGTTTTTCTTTGGGTACCAAGTTCCTGATCGGACGCACCATGACTCAGGAACTCGACATCAATGCCCATTACAAGGGTACGACAAAGGAGATGGACACCCACATCGAGTTTGATAACAACGAGTTGACAGACCTTCAGTTGAGCAATATCCATGATGGCAATCCCTACGATATGGAGTGGGACTATCTGACTTTGGGCGGTAACAACTCCACCACTTACGGCACAGGGCTCTCGCTGACCTACAAGTATAAGTCGAACTTCTTGTGGAAGGTGTTTGTCGATTACGACTATTCAAAGAAAACCTTCACACTGACCTACGACCCGCTGAGATTCATGAAGGTGACAACTCCTGATCTGGGCTCAGTCTTCGAGATAGGAGGCATTCCCATGGATGCCTACGTCTTTAAGCGCGAAAAAGAAATGCACTATATCACCATCGGCGGATCCTTCGCCGTCAATTTCTAAAGGATGATCATGAAAAGGATACTGCCAATCATCGTTGCTGGGCTGCTGATGGCAGGTTGTGGAAACAGCGAGAAAGAACAGGCAAAGAAATTGCTACAGGAGGCGTACGAAAAATTCGGACGCGGACAAATCGTTGAGGCAAGAGCCTGTATCGACTCTTTACGCAAGACTTTTCCCAACATCGTCGAGGCAAGAAAAGGTGCATTGATATTGCATCAGGAAATTGAGTTGAAAGCCGCTCAGGACGAGTTGGCAAAGACTGACAGTCTTCTGCAGATCGCCAATCAAGAACTGGAATCCCTGCAGACGAAAGTAGAGTCTGACAAGGCGTCCCTGAAGGCCACGCCAGAGGAACTGACACTGCTGACACATACACGGATATGGCGCGACTCCATCCGCACGCAATTCGAAACTCTTGGTGCGAAAATACACTACATTCGCCAGAAACAGAAAGAAGCGAAGAGTGAAAAGTGAAGAGTGAGAAGTGAAGGGTGAAGAGGTTTGTTCATTGTTAATAAATGTAGAGCAACGACAACTTTTCACCCTTCATTTTTCTCTTTTCACATCTTTTTTTGTAAATTTGCACCCGATTATGGCAAATTTGGAAAAGACAAACGCCCAATTCGAGAAGGCCATGGCAGAATGCCGTGCGCTCTTCGAGAAAAAACTGCACGACTATAAGGCTTCGTGGCGCATCCTGCGCCCCACGGCACTCACAGACCAGCTCTTCATCAAGGCAAAACGTATCCGTTCTTTGGAGATCAAGGGTGAGAGTAAGGTCGGCGAGGGCATCAGACCTGAGTTCGTGGCGCTCATCAACTATGGCATCGTAGGACTCATCCAGCTCAACAAGGGATTTGCTGATATCGTGGATATCTCCAACGATGAGGCCATGACGCTTTACGACCAGTATGCCCGTGAGGCACTGGAACTGATGAAGCGCAAGAACCACGATTATGACGAGGCATGGCGCTCGATGAGGATCAGTTCCTACACGGACTTCATTCTCACGAAGATTGAGCGCATCAAGGAAATCGAGAATCTGCAAGGCGAGACACTCGTCTCAGAAGGGATCGATGCCAACTATATGGACATCATCAACTACGCGGTCTTTGGAGTAATTAAATTATCAGAGTGAGGAAAGCAGCCGTCAATATCTGCCGTCTGATTCTCGCCGTGACGTTCATCCTATCCGGATTCGTCAAGGCTGTCGATCCGCTAGGCACACAATACAAGATACAAGACTACCTGACGGCTTGGGGAGTAGCACATCATGTGCCTGACTTCATGACACTCTCGGCATCCGTAGCACTCTCTGCCCTGGAGTTTATCCTCGGCATCTGTCTGCTTTTCGCTATCCGGCGGAGATTAATGTCGAGGATCGTCCTGATCATGCTGGTGATCATGACATTATTGACATTCTGGCTGGCACTGACAGACCCCATCACCGACTGTGGCTGCTTTGGCGATGCCATCGTGCTCACCAACTGGCAGACCTTCATTAAAAACCTGATCCTGTTGGCAGCGGCAGTAGTGGTTAGGAAGTATCCGTTGGAAATGCCACGTCTCATCAGTGAGTCGAATCAGTGGATTGTCCTGAACTATTCCGGCGTATTCATCCTGCTCATCATAGCGGGTCGGAGTCTATATACCCTACCGCAGTTCGACTTCCGTCCCTACCACACAGGTACAGACCTCAGGGCTGGTTGGCAAAGGATGATGGAAGGAGAAGAGTCGCCATACGCAGAGTTTTTCATGGAACTCACCCAAGATGGCGAGGACATCACGGAGACGGTCCTTAACGATAAAGGATATACCTTCCTGCTTGTCTCTCCTCATTTGGAGCAGGCCGACGACTCACAACTCGATGGGATAAACCAGTTATACGAGTACAGTCTCGACAACGGCTATCCATTCTACTGTCTGACGGCAAGTACGGAGCAAGCCACCAGTCGCTGGCGCGATATCACAGGAGCAGAATACCCGTTCTGTAACACCGATGAGATCACTCTGAAAACGATGATCCGCTCGAACCCCGGGCTGCTATTGCTCAAGGATGGTAAGATTATCCGCAAGTGGAGCCATAATGACCTGCCCGATGAAGGCGAACTGACGGGAAGGTTGGAAGATACGGAACTGGGACAGCTGCCCACCGACACCGTTACCAGCAAAATTCTGTGGATACTCACATGGTTCGTATTACCGTTGATGCTGCTCACCATAGCAGATCGTCTTTGGACTTGGACGAAGTGGGTCAGGACTAAGAAGTATAAAAAGACAAACATGATTGATAACAATAACCCTTTAAATAAAAAAGAAGAAAAAAAGATTATGAGAAAGAAAATTGTAGCAGGAAACTGGAAGATGAACATGAATCTCCAGGACGGTATCGCTCTTGCAAAGGAGCTGAATGAAACACTGAAGGCTGACAAGCCCAACTGTGGTGTAGTGATTTGCACCCCGTTTATCCACCTCGCTTCTATCGCACAGTTCCTCGATCAGAACATCATCGGTCTGGGTGCCGAGAACTGCGCTGACAAGGAGAAGGGTGCCTACACGGGTGAGGTATCAGCCGAGATGGTCAAGAGCACTGGTGCTCAGTACGTGATCCTCGGTCACTCCGAGCGTCGCGAGTACTACAAGGAGACTCCCGAGATCCTGAAAGAGAAGGTGTTGCTGGCTCAGAAGAACGACCTGAAGGTGATCTTCTGTATCGGTGAGAGTTTGGAGGAGCGCGAGGCCGGCAAGCAGAACGAGGTTGTGAAGGCCGAGCTCGAGGGTTCAGTATTCAACCTTTCAGAGGAGGACTTCCGCAAGATCGTCATCGCCTACGAGCCAATCTGGGCTATCGGTACTGGTAAAACCGCTACCGCTGAGCAGGCTGAGGAGATTCACGCATACATCCGTAGCATTATCGCAGAGAAGTACGGTCAGGCTGTTGCCGACGACACCACGATCCTCTACGGTGGTAGCTGCAAGGCTTCAAACGCTCCTGAACTGTTCGCTAAGCCCGATATCGATGGTGGTCTCATCGGCGGTGCTTCGCTGAAGGCTGCTGACTTCAAGGGTATCATCGACGCCTGGAAGAAGTGAAACGACTACTCATCATACTGACATTGTGTGTCGGCTGTATGACTGCAGCCGATGCACAATCCTCTTTCACCCAACGGTTACAACAGAGTAACCAAGGTGAAGGGAAGGTCACCGTGAAACAGAGTAAGGAGATTGACGACCTCGTCAACGGGTCATCCAACAGCACGCCCTCCACCCCGACGGTGAACCGGAAACAGCAGGAGAAGGAGAAAACCAACGATCAGGCTGCTGCCACGAAAGAGGAAAAACCATCAAAAGCCCTGTCAGAGAGACAAGACTCCACCGATGTGTCTGACTCCACAACTGACAACCATAAGAAGGTGATGAAGGGCTATAAGATTAACGGCTACCGCGTACAGGTCTTTGCTGGCGGTAATTCGCGTAACGACAGGATCAAAGCAGAGAAAATCGGCAACGAGATCAAGTCACTCTTCCCTGGTGAACCTGTTTATGTGCATTTCTACTCCCCACGGTGGATATGCCGTATGGGCAACTACCGCAGTTATGAAGAAGCCCACGAGGTACTTAACCGCGTCAAGAATCTTGGCTATCAGTCGGCCATTATCGTTAAGGGAAAAATCACCGTACAATATCAATGAACCAAGACATAGACATACAGACTCACGACAACCACTCCTTCCGTGAAGGACTTGACGAACTGGCCGGGCACTACAAAGAGGTGCTCAGGTTACTTGGTGAAGACACTGAGCGCGAAGGACTGCTGAAGACCCCGATGCGCGTGGCCAAGGCGATGCAGGTGCTTACCCGAGGTTACCAGATGGATGCCCACAAAGTGCTCACCGATGCCCTGTTCAAAGAGGACTATTCGCAGATGGTCATCGTGAAAGACATTGACTTCTTCTCACTCTGTGAACACCACATGCTGCCCTTCTACGGCAAGGCCCACGTAGCCTATATCCCCAATGGTTACATTACCGGCCTGTCGAAGATCGCACGTGTAGTCGATATCTATGCCCACCGTCTGCAGGTTCAGGAGCGTATGACCCAGCAGATCAAGGACTGCATCCAGGAGACACTCAAGCCCCTCGGCGTGATGGTTGTCATTGAGGCCAAGCACATGTGCATGCAGATGCGGGGGATTGAGAAGCAGAACAGCATCACCACTACCAGCGATTTCAGTGGTGCATTCAACCAAGCCAAGACCAGACAGGAATTCATGAATTTAATCCATAACAACCAAATTTAACCAAGATGAATCAGACAAGCAACAGAATCAATTACAGCAGATCAAATGAGTCAATGCCTCAGGCTTTTATCCACAGCTGTTTTGGCAAGTTACTCATATTGGCAGGCATTCTCGTCGTTCTTCTGATCGTAGCCTATTTCACGGCTCCCAACGAGAAGGAGATGAGAGATGAAATCAACGACGACATCATGCAGTGTATGGAAATGAACGACAGTATCCGAGGTGATCAGATCGATGACTTCGTCCACAACCTCGGCTTCATCTTCACCACGGCCGACTCCACGAAAGTCGGCGAGGAATGGCGTGAGGCTTTCGACAAGTACAACCGTGTGGAGATCTACCGTCACACCTTCTTCACCACGGCGTATGTCTATAACAACATCCTCACGGAGGGATCCAGGGTAGGTATCGGAGCTTTTGGTCTTGTCATCCCTACCATGAACTTCAATGATTTCCTGTTGCGTGTGGGACCGATGCACAAGGGCTATGACCAGAAACTAATCAGAACCGGCGTCATTCCTGACACCGACCTCGGCACGAATCCCAACATCCAGGAATACCACTACAAGCGTAATCCCGACGATTAACAGATTAACGTCCTTTCTTTAAGAAGGCGTTTACCTGATCAGCAATCTGGCGCATCCCTTTAACGGAGGGATGCCCAGATAATTTGTTGATGTCCGCCAGTTCGATGACAGGCACGCCATAATGGGCACAAATTGTCTTGACCGATTCGTCTATCTCATCGCGCAGGTCATCGTTCAGGATGAAATAGATCTCCGTATTGACATAGCGGTCCGTCATCCACTGCAACATACGGGCTAAGGCAGGACGGAACTGGTAAAGGTCGCCCCACGTGATATTCTCGTACTTATACTCTCCAACAGGTGAGCCTGCCCAACTGTCGTTGGTGGCACCAAAGACGAAGATGACATCAGGCTGTCCGAGGTTATCCATTCGGGTGTTGAAAGAACGGGCACTGTAATCATTGCCGTCATAACCTGTATAACTTACAGTAGCACCACTATAAGAATTATTGATGCAGAGTCGCCAACCATTCTCTTTGATGACCTGATGCCACCATGTCTGACGCACATTCTTCACATCGGTCCTGGCCTCAGGATTCTGGGCATAATACCATAGTTCGTTGGTGGAAGGTGTCATAAAGCCTTCGTAAGTAGAGTACGAATCGCCCAAGATAGACACCGACTTCGTCTGGGCTGCGCCAGAAACAGCGAACAGGGTTGTCAGAAGCAATAAAGATAGTTTTTTCATTTTGTTACTTGTTTTGTTACTCGTTTCTTATAGAAAAGAAAAAGGACCTAAAAGAGTTATTTCTTCCAAGTCCTTTATCCTTAATTCATACCTGATGTAGCGGGAGCCGGGATTGAACCGGCGACCTCATGATTATGAATCATGCGCTCTAACCAGCTGAGCTATCCCGCCATCATTGCCGTTAAGCGGGTGCAAAGGTACTACTTTTTCCGAAACTACCAAAATTTTTCTGGAAAATATTTTGTGTTTCGGATATTTTTCGTAATTTTGTGGCGTAGAACAATCCTAAAGCCAACAACAAATTACCCGAAGCGTATGGGAAAACAACGTATTGACATCGAATATCCCCTGACGACCAAGTCGCCTAATATCGTTTGGGAACAGATCAGTAGTGCCCATGGACTGGAACGGTGGCTGGCCGACCATGTCACGGAAGAAGACGGTGTATTCACCTTCACGTGGGGGGAACCGTGGACGGAGCAAGACATCCGTCAGGCCCAGTTAATTGAATATGTGAAGTACGACCACATCAAGTTGAAATGGGACTATGACGATGAGGAAGAGGACACCTATTGGGAGATGCGCATCGGAAAGAGCGAATTGACAAACCACCTGACCTTGCTGATCACGGACTTCGCCGACGACGATGATGCCGACGGACTTAGGATCTTATGGGAGAGCAATCTCGACAGACTGCACCGTGCCAGCGGACTATAAAAGGTAAAAAAGGTGAAAAAGTGAAAGGCGGTTCTCGCTTTTCACTTCTTTTTTGTACCTTTGCACGCTGATTATGTTCCGAATCAAGAAGTTAGACACTTTCATTGCCAAGCAGTTCGGTCTGCTTTTCATGGGCACCTTCTTCATCTGCCAGTTTGTGCTGATGATGCAGTTCCTGTGGCGTTATGTTGATGAACTGATCGGAAAAGGCCTGTCACTGGACGTCATGGCACAGTTTTTCTGGTATATGGGATTGATGCTGTTGCCGCAGGCCCTGCCACTGGCAATTCTATTGAGTTCACTGATCGTATTCGGAAATCTGGGTGAAAGTTCGGAATTGACAGCCATCAAGGCGGCAGGCATTTCACTGATGCAGGCTTTCCGTCCGCTGATCGTCATCGTGTTAGTGATTGCCGGCATCTCCTATTATTTCCAAGACAGTATCGGGCCGAGATCCAACCTGCATTTGTCACAGTTGTTGGTCTCTATGAAACAGAAGAGTCCTGAACTGGAGATTCCCGAAGGCATCTTCTACGACGGCATTCCCGGCTCGAACATCTATGTCCAGAAGAAGGATCTGAGAACAGGTATGCTCTATGGCATCATGATCTACCGTCAGACTGGAAGCTATGAGGATCAGGCCATCATCCTGGCAGACTCCGGCATGATGCAATCGACGGAAGAGAAAAAACATCTGGTGCTGAACCTGTATAGCGGGGAGTGGTTTGAGAACATGCGCTCCTCGGAAATTGCCACCAATGCCAATATCCCATATCGTCGGGAGACATTCTCCAGCAAGCGCATCGTGCTCGAATTCGACGGCGGCTTCAACATGGCCGATATGAACGACGTTGCTGGCGATGCCCGTGCCAAAAGCCTGAACTCAATCCTGCACGATATGGACTCCATCAAGGAATTCAATGACAGTATCGGCAATGCCTATTATGTAGAAGCAAAGCGAAATTTGTTCAGGCTTCCTACCCTGAGTCAACAGGATTCCATCAAGGTTGTCAAGACAGTAGCCGAAGACACCACCCCATACGACTCCATCTATGAGCGGCTAAAGCCGTCAGACCAGCAGACAGCAGTGAAGGGAGCCCTCTCCAATGTACAGAGCATCCTCACTGACGTAGAGATAAAAACAGATTATGTCAGCTACCTGCACCGTAACTACCGCCGCCACCAGATCGAAGCCATTAAGAAGTTTACCCTCGCCCTGTCGTGCCTCATCTTCTTCTTCATCGGCGCCCCTCTGGGAGCCATCATCCGTAAAGGAGGCCTAGGCGTTCCCGTCATTGTGTCTGTGTTGGTGTTCATCGTCTATTTCATCTTCGACAACTCAGGTATGAAGATGGCGCGTGACGGCCAGTGGACGGTATGGTTCGGACAGACGATCTCAACGGTCGTCCTCACCCCTATTGCCGCCTTCTTCACCTATAAGGCCAATAAGGATTCGACGGTGTTCAACATCGACCTTTACAAGAGTATCTTCATGCGCATCCTCGGTCTGCGCGAAAAGCGCCATATCTTCCGCAAGGAGGTTATCATCGAAGATCCACAGTATAAGAAAGATGCAGATATCCTGCTCACTGTCTCCAAGGAAATCGAGGCATACAGTGAGCACCACAAACTGTTCAGATGGCCAAACCCCATCAAGGTTTTCTTCCATCCTGGGGATGACCACGAGATTGAGCATATCAACAATACACTCGAGGCGGCTATTGAGGATCTGGGCTACACGCGTGATAAACTGATACTCTCGGAACTCAACAACTACCCGATCATTGCCGTGCGTGCCCATACCCGCCCGTTCCGCAGGAAATGGCTAAACGCCGTGACGGGCCTCCTGCTGCCCATAGGTATCTTCTTCTACTTCAGAATGATCCGTTTCCGCCTGCGCCTATACAAAGATCTGCGTACAATCAGACAGACCAACGACAGGATTATCCCAAGGGCATTGGAACTATCTACAGAACAGAAGAGCTTGACAGAGCTCCTATAATATATAATAAGGTATTAGAGAGATATGGAAGATTTCAAACTGAGCACCATAGAGGAAGCCGTAGAGGACTTCAGGAAGGGAGAGTTCGTGATCGTAGTCGATGACGAAGACCGCGAGAACGAGGGAGACCTGATCATCGCAGCCGAGAAGATCACGGCAGAGAAGGTGAACTTCATGCTGAAATACGCACGCGGTGTCCTCTGCGCCCCCATCACCATAGAGCGCTGTAAGGAACTCGACCTGCCCCATCAGGTGCAGGACAACACCTCCGTATTGGGCACTCCATTCACAGTAACTGTTGACAAACTCGAAGGCTGTACGACTGGCGTCTCCGCCCACGACCGCGCAGAGACGATCAAGGCTCTGGCCGACCCGACAGCGACCCCTGAGACCTTCGGGCGCCCAGGCCACGTGAATCCCCTCTATGCCCAGGAAAACGGTGTACTGCGCCGAAGCGGACACACCGAGGCCGCTATCGACCTCTGCCGCATGGCCGGACTCTACCCTGCCGGTGCCCTGATGGAGATCATGAACGAAGACGGCTCAATGGCACGGCTGCCGGAACTCATGGAAATGGCAAAGGAATGGGACATGAAGATCATCAGCATCAAGGATATGATTGCCTACCGCCTGAAGAAAGAATCGCTGATTGAGGTGGGCGAGGAAGTCGATATGCCGACAGACTACGGGCATTTCCGCCTGATTCCCTTCCGTCAGAAAAGCAACGGATTGGAACACCTCGCACTCATTAAGGGCGAATGGAAGGAAAACGAGCCCATCCTGGTGCGTGTCCACTCCTCCTGCATGACGGGCGACATCCTGGGCTCAAAGCGCTGCGACTGTGGCGAACAACTTCACAAGGCCATGCAGACCATTGAGAAGGAGGGCAAGGGCGTGGTGATCTACATGCAGCAGGAAGGACGCGGCATCGGCCTGATGAACAAGATTGCCGCCTATAAGCTGCAGGAAGAGGGGCTCGACACCGTTGACGCCAACGTTCACCTCGGTTTCAAGCCCGACGAGAGGGATTATGGCTGCGGTGCCCAGATGCTGCGCCACCTGGGTGTCCACAAGATGCGCCTGTTGACGAACAATCCCGTGAAGCGTGTGGGTCTGGAGGCATACGGACTGGAAATCATCGAAAATGTCCCCATTGAGGTAACACCCAATCCCTACAACCTGCGCTATCTGGAAACGAAGAAAACCCGCATGGGACACACCCTTCACCTGAAATAAAAAAGGCAGAATGTCAGTTTTTAGACCCGATTCGCGAAAAAGTGGCATTTTCCTTTCGTTTTCAGAAATATAATGATTACTTTTGCACAAAATTTGTACAAATATGGCACAATTATCCAATCGTCTGCAGCGCTTAGCTCCATCAGCCACGCTGGCAATGTCACAGAAAAGCTCTGAAATGAAGGCTCAGGGCATTGACGTTATCAATATGAGTGTGGGAGAACCCGACTTCAATACCCCAGACCACATTAAGCAGGAGGCCAAACTCGCCATCGACGAGAACTACTCCAGGTACTCGCCCGTGCCCGGCTATCCTGACCTGCGCCAGGCCATCGCCCGAAAACTGGAGCGCGAGAACCATCTGCACTACACTCCCGCAGAGATCCTCGTGTCCAACGGTGCCAAGCAGAGTGTCTGTAACACCATCATGGCCCTGGTCAATGATGGCGAAGAAGTGATCATCCCAGCTCCTTATTGGGTGAGCTATCCCCAGATGGTGCTTCTGGCAGGCGGCAATCCCGTGATCGTGGAAGCCGGTTTCGAACAGAACTTCAAGATGACTGCCGAGCAGTTGGAGGCCGCCATCACACCGAAGACCCGTATGATCATCCTCTGTTCACCAAGCAACCCGACGGGCAGCGTCTATTCCAAGGAAGAGCTGCAATCGTTGGCAGAGGTTATCCTGCGCCATGACGACCTGTTTGTACTGGCCGACGAGATCTACGAGCATATCAACTATATCGGCAAACACGAGTCGATTGCCCAGTTCCCTGGTATGAAGGAGCGCGCCATCATCGTCAACGGTGTATCAAAGGCATACGCCATGACAGGTTGGCGCATCGGCTATATCGCTGCCCCCGAATGGATCGTCAAGGGCTGTAACAAACTTCAGGGCCAATACACCAGTGGTCCCTGCTCCGTCAGTCAGAAGGCTGCGGAATATGCCTATATCTCGGATCAGCAGTGTGTGGAGGATATGCGCCAGGCTTTCGAGCGTCGCCGTAACCTCATCGTCAAACTGGCAAAGGACATCCCCGGTTTGGAAGTCAACGTCCCCGAGGGTGCTTTCTATCTGTTCCCCAAGTGCAGCAGTTTCTTCGGCAAGAGCGACGGTGAGACCACCATCAACAACTCTACCGACTTCGCCATGTACCTGTTGGAAAAAGGTCATGTCGCTACAGTCGGTGGTGACGCTTTCGGCGATCCTGCCTGCTTCCGCATGAGCTATGCCACAAGTGACGAAAACATCATCGAAGCCATGAAGCGTATCAAAGATACGGTGGCTAAATTGAAATAAAACCGTAAATTCATAGTTAAAAGTTATTAATTCGTTCGTAATAACGGGTGAATTTAGTAACTTTGCGAGGTGATTTTAAAAGAGACAATTTAAACATTTCAATTTTAATAACTAAAAAATTAACTTATTTCATTATGGCAACAACAACAAAGGCTGCAGCCCCAGCCAAAAAGAATTCGGGCTTTCAGGGTATTAAAGCTGCATGGATTATTCTCGTTATCTGCTGCTTGGCAGGTTATGGTGTGTGGTATTTCGTCATGGGTAACCCCGACAACTTCATCGGTGGCGATCGTGAAGGTCATCCCGCAAACCTTCTGGGAACCGTGTATAAGGGAGGTTTTGTGGTAGGTCTGATCCTTACCCTTCTCTTCACCGTGATCTGCCTTGGTATCGAGCGTTTCTTCGCTATCCGTACCGCTTCTGGTAAGATCAACCTGGCTAAGTTCACCGCTCAGGCTAAGGAGCTCATCAAGCAGCAGAAGTTTGCTGAGGCTGACGCTCTCTGCGACAAGATGCAGGGTTCTGTGGCTAACGTCGTAAAGGCATCTATCAAGATGTACCAGACCGTTGAGGGTGACGACACGCTGAAGAAGGCTGCCAAGATCGCCAAGATCCAGCAGGCTCACGAGGAGGCTACCCAGCTGGAGATGCCTACTCTGCAGATGAACCTCCCGATGGTTGCAACAATCGTATCTCTGGGTACTCTGACCGCTCTGTTCGGTACTGTGCTCGGTATGATCGGATCGTTCCAGGCTCTGTCCGCTGGTGGTGGTGCTGACTCTATGGCTCTGTCTGCCGGTATTTCTGAGGCCCTTGTGAACACAGCATCTGGTATCTTGACCTCTTGGGTTGCTACTGTTGTCTATAACTTCTTCTCAAACAAGATCGACAAGCTGACCTTCGCACTCGACGAGATTGGTTATACCATCGCCGCTACATACGATTCTAACCACAACGAGGCTTAATTCTTAACCATCTAATAAGCGTTTAATTCCATTAAAAGCATTTAGAGAATGGCTAAAATTAAGATACAGAAAAAAGACATCTGGATTGACATGACGCCTATGTCAGACGTGATGACGCTGCTTCTGTGTTTCTTCATGTTGACCTCAACATTCTTGACACCAGAACCAGTATCCGTCACCGCGCCTAACTCAGTGTCAGAACTCAAGATACCAGAGCAGGACGTGCTCAATATTCTGGTAACACCAGAGGGCCGTGTTTACTGTGGTACTGAGAACAAGAACAACATGCAGGCCATGCTTGAGACGATGACCGACAAGTTCGGTGTTCAGCTCAACGCCAACCAGATCAAGCACTTCCGCGAGGATGCCATGGTCGGTGCCGGCATGTCGCAGCTTGCCAATTACCTCAGCCTCGAAACAGATAAGATGGGTGAGGCAATCCAGAAGCTCGGTCTTCCGCTTGACAGTATCAACGGAGGCAAGAGTGAATTCCAGGAGTGGGTCACCGCGGCCCGCGATGCGAACCCTGACATCAAGCTCGCCATCAAGTGCGACTCTAAGACCCCTTATTCAGCTATCAAGCTGTTGATGTCAGAACTTCAGGACATGAACGAGAACCGTTTTCAGCTGATTACAAATCTCGATGTTAAACGTTTAAACAACTAGTAGTATTATGGCAAAGAAAAATCTATCCAAGCAGAAGAAGATGGATACCCGCGTGAACTTCACGCCGATGGTAGATATGATGATGCTTCTGATTACGTTCTTCATGCTGTGTACTACACTGGCCAAGCCGCAGGCTATGCAGTTGACCATGCCGTCGAACGATAAAGACATCAATCAGTTGGACGATGAGAACAAGCAGGTAACCAAGGCATCTCATACCATCACCCTTTATCTGGGAAGCAATGATAAGGTATGGTATGTGGCAGGTCTTCCCAACTACGAGGATCCTTCATGCGTAAAGCCGACATCTTATGGCAAGGACGGTATTGAAAAGGTGCTCAACGAGCACACTACCGAAGAGGGTATCAACCCCGTTGCCAAGATTAAGCTGGCCAAGAAGGAGCTCGATGCTAAGAAGAACGAGTATGGTTCGAAGATGACCGACGAGCAGTATCAGGAACAACTCAAGAAGCTGAAGAAGGGTGAACTCCCCAGCGGTGAGAAAGTTCCTACGATGACCGTCATCATCCGTCCTCTCAACTCCGCTACCTATGAGAATATGGTATCAGCTCTTGATGAGATGCTAATTAGCAATATTGATAAGTACGTCATTGACAATGTCGATAAGATGAGCCAGGATGACAAGGACCTCATCGCAAAGGCAGGTGTCAAGTGATTAACCCCTAAATGTAGAATAGACTATGGCAAAAATAGATCTTATTGACAATGGCTGGTGCGACCTCGTATTTGAGGGCAAGAACCAGGCCTATGGAGCTTATCAACTGCGCAAGAATACTGGTATTCGTAATCTCAAGGCCTTGATCGTCATGTTTACGGCTTTCATCGCCATTGCAGCCATCGTATATGCTAAGGTTTCTATCGAGAACTACATTGCAGCACAGAATGCAGCCATCGAGGCAGATGTGGAGCTCGCCAGCCTGGCAGAGAAGAAGGAAGCTAAGGTTGAGAAGAAAGACGAACCTGAGGTTGAGAAGATTGAGATTGAGAAGGTTAAGAGCTCTGTAGCCTTCACCGTTCCTGAGATCAAGAAGGACGATGAGGTAAAGGAAGAGCAGGAGATCAAGTCTCAGGATGAACTGCAGGAGACCAACACCGCCATCGGTGCCTTCACTGTAGAAGGTAACGATGAGGAAGGTGGTGAGGTGCTCAAGGCTAAGGAAAAGATTGCAGAACCCGAGCCCCCGAAGGTTGAGGAGACCAAGGTCTTCGACGTGGTGGAGGAGATGCCTCAGTTCCCCGGTGGCCAGGCAGCCCTGTTGGAGTATCTGGCTAAGAACATCAAGTATCCTGTGGTAGCAGAGGAGAACGGTGTGCAGGGCCGCGTTATCGTAACCTTCGTCGTTGAGCGCGACGGTTCTATCACAGACGTGAAAGTCGTGAAGTCCGTTGACCCGTCACTCGACAAGGAGGCTGCCCGCGTGGTGAAGTCGATGCCTCACTGGATTCCTGGTAAGCAGAACGGTTCTGCAGTACGTGTGAAGTACACCGTACCTGTAACCTTCAAGCTTCAGTAATCTCTGAACGATTGAAATGAACGCATTCAACAAATTAGTTGGATTAACACTGATATTAGGCTTGTTCCCAGGATGTGGGAACAAGCCTAATCCTGAATTGGAGGAGGCCTATCAGAAAGCCGCCAGCGTATTGGCAGCCGACGAGAGTTTCTACCCCATCATCGACGAGGAGCTATACTATTTCCAGAACCAGACGCTCGACTCCATCACACCTCTTTATATTAATGAGCAGGATGCCGTGAAGAAACTCATGAAGTTGGAGACCTTCCTGGCCTTCACCACCCGTGACTTCACCCAGAAGGAGCGTCAGAACCTGATAGACCGTAAGTACCTGCCAAGAGCGGTGCCCATCGCGTACGACGGTCTGGCTATCATCGTCAACAATGCCAATCCCGACTCATGCATTACCGTCAAGGACTTTGCACGCGTACTCAAAGGAGAGGTTACCCAGTGGAAAGAACTCTATCCACAAAACAAACTTGGCGAAATCGACGTGGTATTCGATAATCCGTTGTCGAGCACTGTGCGCTGGTGCGTGGATTCCATCCTCGGAGGCCAGCAGTTCAGTGCCAAGAACATCGGTGCCGTACAGACCAGCGCTGCCGTCATAGACTATGTCGAGAAGCATGAGAACTCGCTCGGCATCATCGGCAGCAACTGGCTCAACGACAAGCGCGACACCACCAACGTCACCTTTAAGAAGAATATATCCGTGATGGGCGTCAGCAAGATGGACTCCGCCAGGAGTTTCAACAGTTGGAAGCCCTATCAGTACTATCTATACAATGGCAACTATCCCCTCCGCCGTACCATCTACGCTCTGCTTAACGATACGCGTAATGGGGTTCCCTCAGGCTTCTGCCACTTCGTGCAGTTGCCCAAGGGCCAGAAGATCATCCTGCGCTACGGCCTGCTCCCCAGGTCAGCCAACATGAACGTCAGGGATGTCATCATCAAAAAGGAATGATTAAACCTTCCGGGGTTTCGAACGTCATACAAACGAGAGACTAAGAACAGAATGTGTAACTTAAAAACGAGAGAATTATGAAAGCAATCAAATATTTAGTAATGGCTGCCCTGATGCTAGGCTTCAGCGCAACCGCATCCGCACAGGAAGCAGAGCTCAACGCAGCTCTCGAGGGAATTAAGTCAAAGGCTCCTAACGTAGCCGAGTTAGCAAAAACCGCTTACAAGAAGAACAAGAAAGACGCAGCCGCCCTTGTCAAGATCGGCCGTGCCTATCTTGAGCAGAAGGACACTGCCAACGCAGCCTTGTTTGCCAATTACGCCAACGAGGCAGGTAAGCCCAAGTACCAGTATGCCCCAGCCTATCTGCTGCTCGGCGATATCGAGGCTTCCTACGGTACTGACGGTGGTAAGGCCGCAGGTTTCTACAACCAGGCTATTAACTTCGACCCGACGAACCCCGAGGGTTACAAGAAGTGGGCGCTGGTGTATCGTAAGATCAGTCCCTCTCAGGCTGCCAAGAAGTTGCAGGACATGAAGTCCAACTGTCCCAATGAGGATATCGATGCCGCCATTGCCCACATCTACATGCTGGCAGGTGACGAGAAGCAGGCTTACGAGAACTATGCCAAGGCCGACATCAACAAGCTCGACAAGAGCAGCCTCAACGAGTTCGTACGCTGCAGCTACTTCACAGGTCACTTCGATGATGCCCTCCGCGCAGCAGAGGCAGGTCTTAAGATCGAGCCGCGCAACCCCGTGTTCAACCGTCTGGCCATGTTCGCCAATTACGAGTTGAAGAAGTACGATGCAGCCAAGGCTTACATCCACAAGTACTTCAACGAGACCGACAGCGCCAAGTTCTCTGAGTACGACCACTTCTACACAGCCCTGATCTATCAGGCTCTGGAGGACAAGGCTAACATGTATGCAGAGTACGATAAGGCACTCTCACTGGTTAACGACTCTTCTATGATCAAGCGTCATGCCATCCTGAAGAGCGTGTCCGACTCATATCTGAAGGATCAGCAGTTTGAGAAAGCCATTCAGTACTATCAGGACTATCTCGCTTGCAAGCCCGATCTGAACTCCGACGATGAGGAAGGTCTCGCTAAGATCTACTCGAAGTGGGCAGACAACGACGAGTCCCGCAAGGCAGAGCTTGTAGGCAAGGCCATCGAGGCCTATCGCACCATGGGTGAGAAGTATCCCATCCAGGCCATCTATGCCGCTTATCAGTGCGCTACGATGAGCAACAAGCTCGACAAGACCGGTGAGAAGAGTCTTGCAAAGCCTGACTATCAGAAGGTCGTATCCCTGCTTGAGAACAAGGCCGATCGCGACAACAGTGAGAACACCATGCTGAAGTACAGCTACCACTACCTGATGTCCAACGCCTTCCTCTTTGGTAAGAACAAGGCTCTGGCTAAGGAGTATGCCAACAAGATCCTGGCCATCGACCCGAACTACGAGCCCGCTCAGCAGATCAGAGATCTGAAGTAATCATTCAAACTAACCATACGAGGTGCGAGGATCATAGAATCTTCGCACCTCTTTAATTCAAGCAAGCATGAAGTTCTCACCGTATGTCACAACCCTCCTCAAACAGAAGTCTGGACATGACCTCCGTCTTTCTGCAGATTGTGAATATCTGGCACTCGATATAGAGTCAGTGACAGGTGAACATATAGGCGTGAATACTCTCAAACGACTATTGGGATTTATCGATGACGAGCGCGAGCCTCGTATTTCCACACTTGACATTATGGCCCGTTATCTTGGATTCAGTTCTTGGGACGAATTGCGCATTTATGACGAAAAGAGTAATTCGTCATTTGATTCCACATCAGACGAGATCCGTGTGCAAGAATTGACAGTCGGTCAACAAATCCAGATCAGCTATTTACCTGACCGTCGGCTCATATTAAAATACCAGGGTGACAACACCTTCCTAATTCTTTCCAGCCAGAACAGTAAATTGCAAGATGGCGATCAGATTACAATAACCCACATTGTAAGTGGCTATCCGTTACTGGTTAGCGAAGTGATACGTCATGGCCAATCACTGGGTTCCTTCACTGCTGGCAAAGCGCAGGGCATAGCATTTAAGATTCTGTAGCCGATGGAAACATCCTCTTTCTCTGAGATACAGCACACATTCCCTGATGCAGAATTATTACCAGTTGAAGGATCCACATGCAACTGCTATCGGGTGCACCATTATGGCAAGCTCCATTTCCTAAAACGCCTAAAGCCCGAATTTCGTACAGATCCCCGTTATGTCGCATCTCTTCAGAAAGAGTTTGAAATTGGCTATCGTCTCGAACATCCCCATTTGGTGCGATACGTCTCTAAGGGCGAAGACTATCTGATGACGGAATATGTCGATGGAGAGACCCTGAGCCAGTTTGTCGTCAGCCATCCGGATTACTTCAAGTCCAAGAAAAACACGAATCTTTTCCTGTCCCAACTCCTTGATGTTCTTGGATATCTCCATTCGCATCAGGTAGTGCATCTTGATCTGAAGCCTGATAACATTCTGATCACTCGTATTGGGAATGACGTAAAACTCACTGATTTAGGCTATTGCTATACAGATACCTATACGGACACGATGGGGCGCACTGACAAATACGCTGCTCCAGAGCAACTACAAGGTAGCCAAGTTGATGCCCGTACTGATATCTATGCCATTGGCAAGATTCTCGAAACACTCCCCTGCCCCACCATATATAATAAGGTAATAGCCCGCTGCACAGCCCCAGACCCCTCAAAGCGCTATCAGACTGCAGATGAAATCCTTTATGACATCAATCATCAGAAGCGGTATTATCGATATGTGGCGCTCTTCGTGGTCGTAGTAGCGGTATTGGCTGTGTGCATTGCACTATTGACCCATCAGCAGGATGCAACCCCTGTTACTCAGGAATCACCAACGGATTCAATTGTTCATACACATAAAGATCCCCTTGCTTTGCCAGAGAAAAATCAGGACGTCAAACCACATAATACTATTCCTCAGGATCAGCGCCCTGCCCCCATGATCTCCCTGACAGAATCGCAAAGACATGAAATACGTCATTATGCCTTGCGCGTCATCCGTCCTGTCTATGAACGAATGATAGTTCCTGTTGTCAAACGTATCAATGGAGGTGAATACAATGAAAAAATCATGTATGTACGCGATTCTTTGGATAAAGTCTTTGTGGCTGCCAATGAAGAAGTCCGGGCAGTCTTTCGTAAAGATGCGATTGAAAACCGCTATCCCCATGTTTCACCACTCGAAGTGTCCAATGAAGAAAATAATGCCATAGGCGATGTGATGTATTATTACGATCAACTCATCATGCACCACCAAGACTCAGGCATCAAGATTCCTCCCAATCCCTTCGAGGAGTAAAATGACAATAATCAAGTGGACGAAATGGATGAACGCCGTTTCGTCCTTTTTTTATATATTTGCAAACAGAAATCCAATGAAAAAGAGTGTCAAACAAACAAATAATGTGAATAAATGAAGAAAAAAGCGATAAGAAGCGAATGAAAAAAGGAAAAATGAAGTAGTTTTGTAAAAAATGCAGCTCACAATGAACGTCGTTTGCTAAATTTTTCTTATATTTGCATCGTGGCGGAAAATCCGTCGCAGACATGACATAGGAAGCGTTTAGCTTTTTCCATAGTGATGAACTTGGACACGATTATGGCTCATGCCATCTACATCATACAAGGGTGTGAGCTGTTTTACTAATCTCATTTTCGGGCAGTCCAAGGCCTATCACTAGGATTAGCGATAGGCTCCACTTCTTTTTGTTGTGGCTAAACTGCTAACAGTAAAAGACAATCTTCAAAAGCAACTGAGCCCTTTTCTTCTATAAGAGAAGATAAATATAGAACCTCAAAATAGACAAAAGACTATGTTTTGTAAAAAGTGTGGAACTGAACAACAAGAAGGACAGATGTTCTGCCCGAAGTGTGGTACTCCTTTTGTCGGATTAAATAGTACCGAGAGTAAATCAGATTCATCATTAGATGAAATCGTTGATGACCAGTCTTCCTTTGAAGATCAGGAAGAAACAATTGAAGAGATTAATACTGACAATCTGCAACCTTCTTCCAATTGGAAGATCAGTAAGAAAGTGATTGCCTTAACTACATTTTGCGCCCTCGTTATCCTATGTGCTCTCTGGGGGTGGAAACAGATCTCGGATTCTGGCGTTGGTCTATTCAGTTTAACGGAAATCGATAGTGAGATAGACTGCATCCCCTTCAAGTCAAGTGCCAAGGGCAGATGGGGCATGTTGAAACCCGATGGCACCATCCTTTTTGAGGAAGAGTTCAAAGACCTGCCGACTCTTGGTCGTGAGGGGCGCTTCATGGTTAAGAACGGTAATGGTCTCTGGGAAGTCTTCACGGCAACAGGGAGTCCAGAGAAAGTGGGTGACGAATACGTGTCTATGGGTAATTTTTTCGATGGTGTTGCCCCTGCTGTCAAGAGAAACGAGCGCATTTCTCTCATTGACAAGAATGGTGAGGTAATCACAGTCCTCGACAAGTCTGGTTCCAAGAACATCGTGTCGATAGAGAACTTCCATTATGGTTATGCCCTCATCCATACCGATGATGCTGTAGGCATTATTAATATAAAGGGTGAACAGCTACTCGAGGCCAAGAAGTATTTCAGGCTTTTCCACGTTGCACCTAAACGCTTTTTGGGATTGAATGTGAAATATAAGGATGAAACCGATGAACATAATGTCGTATATGATGTAATTGATCCCCGTGGTATTGTGAAAAATACTATCAGGATGGCCAAGTATGATGATATCTTCGTCATGGGCGATGGCTATATCGGTATCGAACAAACTTCCGATGGAGAGAAGCTATATGGCATTATGGATATTGACGGAAAGGTGATAGTCAAGCCTACCAGTAGGATTAAGGGTATCCAGGACTTCCGTGATGGTAAGTATATTTTCAGTAATGGTGAATATTTAGGTGTTCGAACTGTCAAGGATGAAGTGCTGATTCGTGCCAAATACGATGGTATTATGTGGGCTACGGATGACTTGCTATGGGTCAATTCCGCAGATAATGGCAAGCAGGAATGGACGCTTATCAATCTTGACGGTGACAAGATCACAAATGATGCCTACCAATATGTCCTTCCTTTCTATAATGGGAAGAATGCTCTTGTGCAGATCACAGATAAGACATGGGGCGTAGTTAACTATAAGGGCGAGGAACTGAAGGATGTTGCTGACATCTATACTACAAGTACTCATGAGGCAGACTACATGATATACAGTGACTTCCTTGACATTGAAACTATCGCAGCAGCTGTCAAGATGACTCCTGAGGGATTTGGAGGATTTGGTATGAACATGAATCCTGTCAGCCTTATAAAGGTCTATAACGAGAATTGCAAACAAGGTTCTCAACTGGAACTGAATCCGAATGCCGTCCATACGGACAATCTCTCCTATATAAAAGATGTGATGGATGGAATCAGGCTGGGGGTAAAACTCCATTATAGTGCTTATATCACCAAGAGAGGAGAGAGTCACTATGATGAGGCAATTGGTGAATGGATAGAGGAGCCCGATATTTGGACAGACGAGCCCCCTCAGTATATCAAGATGACTGTCTCAGGTCACAAATTAAAGGGTAAGACGGATCTTCTTTACAAGAAGCTGGCCGTAAAGATCAAGTCATACGGCAATGTCTTTAAGGAGAATGATCATGCTTGTATCGTCATCTTAAAAGATAAGAAGGGTATGATACTCGTTGATACCGGCTCGGAGGTATGGGGAATGATCAAGAGTGCTGAAAGCCTTATTCACGAAAGCATTGAGCAATATTCCGATATGGAAACTCGCACCCTCATGAATCTTTTGTATGAAGATTCTGATTCCATTGGTTATTAAATAAAAGCAAACAGATATGAAGTGTAAGTATTGTCAGGCAGAAATAGACAATGATGCCGTATTCTGTCCCGTATGTGGAAAGAAGTTGTCCGAACCAAATCCACGTCCTCAAAGTAAGCCCAAACTAAAGCCTGCTCCACAAAAGAGGAAGAGGGAGAACAAGAAGAACAATAATGCGTGGTGGTTGCTGCTTATAGCAGCCTTGCTATGCATAGGTGGCTATTTCCTGTTTTTCCATTCCTGTGAGGGAAACAAGAAGAACAAAGAACGTATCGAAGCCGATGAGGAGGAAAGGAGAGAAGCAGAAGATAGCATCTATCAGGCAAAGGCCGTCATGGAGCAGCAACAGATACAAGACAGTCTATTGAATGTTGCCAAGGCCAAGACAGATTCGTTAGCATATATAAAAGACTCGCTGAAGAACGTTCAGGCCATCAAAGAAGAGGCCGCCAAGAGCACAGCCGCCAAAGCCGCTCGTCAGCAGTCTTCAGGTACTCGCCGTTCAACATCAGCAGCACCAGTCATTCAGAGAGATGCCTCTTTAGTAATCGGAGTCAAGAACTATAGTTACGGCACATTCAGGGGGACACTAAAGAATGGTCTTCCCCACGACGTGAGCGGCAGGATGATCTTTAAGAACGCGCACCGTATCGACAGTCGCGATCCTAAAGGCCGTGTGGCCGAGCCTGGCGACTATGTGATCGGAGAGTTTTACGAAGGTCATTTGGTACAAGGTATCTGGTATGGTGAAGACCGTCAAGTGAAAGGTAGTATTATCATCGGGAAATAATTGTCACACCATGCAAATAGTGATCCGTCATACCATAGCAATGCTACTCCTGATTTGCGGGCTATCAGCCACAGGGCAGTCGCTGAAGTTGTTCAGCCCAGAGCAACGTCAGGCTACTGGCAAACTGCAGTTGGTAGTAATGGATTTCATAGAACGGTATTTCAGGGTATTGCAGTCACAGAATCAGACGACCATCCAGACAAAGATGGCTGACGACAAGGTCTTCTTCCGCCAAGGTTCTCTTTCTGACCTCAGCCACGTTGCTGACACGATGCCACTTAGCATTAATCTTGTTGACAGGCACTACGAAGTGACGTGGCAGAAAGACAGTCTTCCATTCTTGACTGTTGTCTTCCCTGCCCAGTACGACCTGTTGCTTGGCATGCAGAAAGATGAGGCAGTGAAAACTCTTAAAGAAATGGTTTTGCGTTCACCCCAGAGAGACACACCAGTAACCACCCCGTCCAACTTGACGCTGGTGAGTGATAGCCTCTACCAGACGCAGGGCGATATCATGGAATTGGCCAGCCTGACCGATGCCCTATATTTTATTAAGGAACGCGATGAGTATATGCCCGTCTTTGACAACACCCATCCAGACTATTCGGCAGCCAACCTGTTTCATGGTCTGATTTCTAACAAGGACTATCGTATGTATGTGGAGCAATCTGTCTATGGTCTGAAGACCATTAACTATTCGCTCTCATTGAGGCAGTGGCTCAATTACTGTGACGAGTGGGGACTGAAGGTATTCTTCGCAGTTGAGGAACAGCGCAAAGACGGTTTGTTAGCACTTATTATCGCTCAAAGCAAGGAATTGGGATTTAACCACATGCTTTCTGTAATCATTCCCGATAAATTCATCACGGATCAGAATGCCGTCCTAAAAGTTCAGATGACTCCTTACATACCCATTCATAATATCAAGAATATCTATCAAGAAGAATATGCTAAACATCGAAAAATAAAATGGCAATGAAAAATATTATCATACTATTGGCATGCCTATTGTCCTGTGTCTCAGGTCAGGCTCAGGGCATAGAAGGCGTTGATTCGCTGAATGACATCAATTCAATCAAGCGTGATACTTCATATATCTATGCCGAGGCAACAATGAAGGATGTCATTGAGGCCCAGTCAGGAGCCCATGCTTTATTGGAACTAAAACTCTCTGAATGGCTGCGCATGAAATACCCAAAAGAAAACGTGGAATCGCTTGTGTCTGATTCAAGGAATAAATGGAGAGATCTGCTGACCCGTCGTGGTAAATACAACCGTATATTTGTTTTTGTCAGCAAACACGATGTTGTGCCTACTCTTAAATCGGAAAGCAAGAAAGTTGAAGATTATATTGTTTACCAAGACAAGATCGCTTTCATCAAGAGTATGTATCGGGACTTCTTTGAAAACCGTTCATTTGACAATGAGAACTTATCAGACCTAATGCGATACCTCACCTCGGGTGTTGCCGAACGGATTCACGCAGAATGTCCATACGACGGGTGTGAAGGGGAAAAACGCTATGTTACAGAATTCTTTGTGGATGGCACTTTATCTTATGTACGTCCCGATTATGGTTATAATGTCGTTCTGCGTTCAGTCAAATTCCTTCAGGATGATTGGTTTGAAATCACAAATATCTGGGATATCATAGAAACTCCTGTAAAAGTCTGGCTTAAAGTACAGAATACAGATTCCGGCCTTAGGGTCGTTGATATTTCTGACGAAAAGATCGGAGGAAGTAATGGATTGTCTGATGATGACAATATGATTGAGGATTGGGATCTTCTGATTACTCCTGAAGAGCAGAAGATGATATCCTTGGTTAGTTTCTACGAAATTGAACCTTATATCAAACAACTGATGGCCAACGAAAGAGTTCTTAGATATGGCAAATATAGCACTATGCCAAAGAACGACCTTTGCCACCTCTTTATATATAATAGGGATGGAGACATTGTGACGGTACTTAAGAAGACACCCCAAAACACATACAATCTGAAGACACGCGAAAGGGATGTCATCAGTAATTATAAGAATTGTGGTGCTATTTGGTTTACATTAAGATGGTAAGATAAAAAAATACAGATCATGAAGAAAAGGTTATTGTTATTATTTACATTGGTAATTGAGGGACTGGCTTTTGGGACGAACGCCAATGCAGTAACCGTAACGATTACTGATGGTATTGACAATGAAACTGTCAAATACCGCATTGAGAATGCCACAGCCCGTATTCTGAATGAAGTGAATGCAGCCCAGCGCGACCACCGCCCACTCGACTTCCATGTGATGGGCGTCAACACCCATGTTCAACGGTCGATGTCGATGCTTTGGGAGAATACACCATTTATCTGTACTGACGAAGAGATTGTGGAACATGGTATCACGACCCAGTCAGGCTATCAGGTGCGCAATATCCCCTTGATGATGAAACCAACAGGTGAACGGGTGTTTAATGAGGATGAATACCAGGAGGCTGTCATTAGTTTCGACCGTCAGGGCAACGTTGAGAGTTTTTACCTTAGCATCTCCATGAATCTCTATATGAATGTTGTCAAGAGCAACTTGGAGTTGACAGACCTCCGTCGCCGTCAGATGATCCTCGACTATGTGGAGCAGTTCCGCACGGCCTACAACCAGCGGGACATCGACTTCCTTAATCAGGTATTCAGCGAAGATGCTCTCATCATAACAGGCCGTGTTATCACCCAACGCCATGCAGAGGGTTTTACTTCACAGAAAATACGTTACAACAAGCAGAACAAACAGCAATATCTCACAAACCTGACCCGAGTGTTCAATACAGCTCGCTACATTCGTGTCACATTTGACGATATTGAGGTCATGCGCCATCCCACTAATCCCGACTTTTATGGTGTCACCCTTCATCAGGGCTATTCGAGCAATACCTATCACGACGATGGCTACATCTTTCTTCTCTGGGATTTCCGTAATGAGAATGCTCCCGAGATCCATGTGCGCACCTGGCAGCCAGACAGGATAGGCAGCAAGAATCTGGCACGTGACGAGGTATTCAGCCTGAGCGACTTTGATATTCAATAATACATCTATATGAAGAATTGTAGAACATCTATCCTAACCTTTCTGATGTTTTGGCCTCTATTACTCATGTCTCAAAGCCAAGACTTCCAGATCAGGAACTTCCACGAAAGTATGACCGACCTCTCGGCCATCAGTTCCAACGTGAAAGACAACAATGGTAAGCCAACTGCCCTGATACGCTTCACGGTAAGAGACTCAAAATTTGAGTTTAACGCCAACCTTGGCATCGTGAAGCAGGAGCGGAAGACTGGCGAGGTGTGGCTTTATGTGCCAGTGGGCACTAAGCGCCTCACAATCAGCCATCCCCATCTGGGCGTACTCCGTGGTTATCAGCTACCTGTCTCCATCGAGGGAAAATGTACCTATGATGCGGAGATCGTTATCAATAACGAACAATATCTTAAATCACTCTATGCTCAGCAGGAAGCACCTACGCGTGAGCAGGACATCCAACCTGTTCCGGAGCCCGAGTACATACAAAAGCCTGAGGTCGTAACTCCTAAATCTGAGAATCCTTCTTCCACTCCGCATTTCTATGGCGGTATCGGTTTCAATGCCCTGAGCGTGATGGGACCCTCTGCCTACTTGGGCATCAGCTATTGGCTACTCAGTTTGGAGGGTGGCTTCGTCTATGGTCTTGACAAGGTGGAAGATGTCGCCTTCACTAAGCGTGGATCAGCCTCACCATCTGAGGCCTACAATTATTCATGCAACAAGGCATGGGTTAGACTTGGGGCAAACTTCGACTTTGAGCATTTCCGTATATCCCCTCAGGCCGGTGTTACCTTTAATATGATATCTGGCAAGGAAGTCAGCGAAGTTTCGAATAAGACAGACTATTTCGGAGAGTCTAACCCCATTGCTCTTTTTGCTGCTATCCGTCTCAGTTATGAGGTGGCCGACCATCTGCGCATCTATCTCACGCCTCAGTACGATTTTGCCCTCGGTGGCGATCAGATCTTTGACTTCATTAAGGAATCCGACAATAAAATCAAGGCCTGGGGCGAGGGCTTTGGTATCAACGTTGGCATTATCTATGATTTTTAAATCCATCCCACAATGAAGACATTCAGAATTCATTATTCGTAAGTTCAAAACTTGCCAGTTCAATTGAAAGTTTGTTAATTTATTTAATATGTATATAGAAGATAATAAAGAGAATCGTCTATTTTGGGTAGAAGGATTGGCTTGTGGCATACTTTCCCTCTCCTTTGTTTTTCTCATAATTGGATTAATTGGTAAACACTATCCATCATATCCGTTCAATGATGATAAATTGACAGAGTATTTTACAGTCATTTTAGCATCTATAACAGTATTAGCAACAATTCATGAATACCATGCTCATCGTAAAAGGATAAAAGCTGAGGTATTGGGGGAATATAATAAGCGATACTCAGAAAATGAACATATTAATATTGTTGTATATTTTTTGGTTTGTCATTTGGCGAAATTAAAAGCACCAGCCCCTTCAGTTCATAATGTTGAGATGTTTCTAAGGTTTTTTGAGGAAATTGACTTGCAAATAGATAAAAACAGGTTAGATGCAGATAATGTTGAAGAACTATTTTCATATTATGCCTTATATTTAGATTCTAATACAGAACTTATACATGCTCTTGGTATAGATGATTATAATAGTAACAATTGGAAACGTTATCACTGTTTTGTAAAAAAGATGGTTAAAACTAAACTAAAAGAAACAAAGTGGAAATGTCTGGATAACAAATGGTCTGATATTGAATTTGACAATGGTGGGTATATTTCTATTAATGGAGAATGTACTGATTATGACTACGCACAAGGACATATAAAAGTCAATGGTTACTACATTGATTATTTGTTGGCAGGAATGAATGAAAAATACCCAAATGACGAAGTGTTGATTCGTAAAAATAGAATATATATAAAATGTAACGATTTGAATGAGAGATGAAGAGGTCGATTATCATGCTTGCCACTTTGGCAATTGTTACGTGTGTGACTTCTTGTCAGAAGGAGTTGCCTGAGGGATTTAGTGACTATATGATCAGCCAGGGTGGAACTGGTCAGGGAGAGGATAGCCCGGAGATATCACTCGACACGAATAGCATGGAGTTCACGGCGGAAGGTGGCAGCCGTTCGTTCAATATCAAGTCGAATACCTCGTGGATGCTGTCGAGCGACAAGTCGTGGTGTACCGTCAGTCCAACATCGGGCAGCAATAACGGCAGCGTGATGGTAATGGTGGAGGAGAACTTTTCCACCTCTTCCCGTACGGCAATGATTACGGTGAGGTCGGAGATTGGCATCCTAACGGTCAAAGTGCCCCAGGAGGGAGCTACATCAGCACATGATTATTCTAATGATTATTTTAAATTTGTAGCACTTGAAAATGGTACATTTGGATTTGTGAAACAAATTCAAGCAAGTGGTTCATTACAATATTCATTGGATAGTGGCGCAACATGGGCAACTATTACAGGTAACGCAGACTCACCAGCCGTATCAGCAGGAAATGAAATATGGTGGAAAGGTGATTTAATAAATTGGCCTCACTCTTTTACTGGTATTGGTAGATTCAAATCAACTGGTAATTTTACTGTTGAAGGAAATGCTATGTCATTGATTTATGGTGATGATTTTGTTGGCCAAAATGACCTTACTGAAAAAAAATATATTTTTCAAGAATTATTCAGCTATTGTACTGGTTTAATAAGTGCTGAAAATATGATATTACCTGCTGCTACATTGGCAGAATATTGTTATGATAATATGTTCTATAATTGTACAAATTTAACAACAGCACCAAGTACATTACCTGCTACAACATTGGCAAATGATTGTTATACTGCTATGTTCGAAAATTGTTCAAGTTTAACAACAGCGCCTGCATTACCTGCCACAACATTGGCAAATAGGTGCTATGTTGGTATGTTCCATGATTGTACGTCATTAACAACAGCACCTGAGTTACCAGCCACAACATTGGCAGAAGAATGTTATTTTAATATGTTTTATAATTGCACAAGTCTAACAACAGCACCACAGTTACCTGCAACAACATTGGCAAAGAAATGTTATTATAATATGTTCAATGGTTGCACAAGTCTAACTACAGCACCTGAATTACCTGCTACAACATTGGCAACTGCCTGTTATCAAGATATGTTCGAAGGTTGTACTTCATTAACAACAGCGCCTGAATTACCTGCTACAACATTGGCAACTGCCTGTTATCAAGATATGTTCGAAGGTTGTACTTCATTAACAACAGCGCCTGAATTACCTGCCACAACATTGGCTGGCTATTGCTATATTGCTATGTTCAAAGGTTGTACAAGTTTAACAACAGCGCCTGCATTACCAGCCACAACATTGGCTGAAATTTGCTATCAAAGTATGTTTAATGGCTGTACAAGTTTAACAACAGCACCATCATTACCTGCTACAACATTGGAAAGAAGTTGTTATAGTATGATGTTTGCTCATTGTACAAGTTTAACAACAGCACCATCATTACCTGCTACAACATTGGCAAATTATTGTTATGATGGTATGTTCTCTTATTGTTCAAGTTTAAAAACAGCGCCAGCATTACCTGCAACAACATTGGCAGAAGGGTGCTATCGATATATGTTCAGAGATTGTACAAGTTTGAATTATGTAAAGTGTCTTGCAACAGATGTAAGTGTTTATAGATGTACTGAGTTTTGGCTGTATAACGTACCATCATCAGGAACATTTGTTAAAAATACATCTATGAGTTCTTGGGAAACTGGTTCAAGTGGTATTCCATCTGGTTGGACAGTTCAAAATGCTACGCCATCACCATAGCAGAATTGGTCTTTTAGTGTTGGCGGCGTGCAGTTCAAAATGATTGCTGCGGAGGCAGCTGGTACAACCCTTCTAAAGACTGTTCTAAGCAGTGAGAGGGCATGAGAGAGTTCCCCTTGTGCGGATAAGATATAAAGGAGTTCTTTGACATTGTGACACAACTGGAAGATGCAGAACTTCTCAGAGATATTCCGTTGTGTCATGATGGCTGAGTATTTAAAGGAAAAATAAATGAATATAAAAATATGAATGTAAGAACGATCTCTGGAAAAGACCGCAATGGATGGCTGATGGTCACCCTTTTGATGGCTCTGCTCATGGCGACTTCCTGTCAGAAGGAGTTGCCTGAGGGATTTAGTGACTATATGATCAGCCTGGGTGGAACTGGTCAGGGAGAGGACAGTCCAGAGATCTCACTCGACACGAATAGCATGGAGTTCACGGCGGAAGGCGGCAGCCGGTCGTTCAATATCAAGTCGAACACTTCGTGGACTCTGTCGAGCGACAAATCGTGGTGCAGCGTCAGTCCGACATCGGGCCGCAATAGCGGCAGTGTGACGGTGAGTGTGGATGAGAATACTTCCACATCTTCCCGTACGGCGACGATTACAGTGAAGTCGGAGATTGGCATCCTAACGGTCAAAGTGACTCAGGATGGAGCTACGCCATCACCATCGCAGGATCGGACTTTCACCGTTGGCGGCGTGCAGTTCAAGATGATTGCCGTGGAGGGTGGTACGTTTACAATGGGGGCCACCAGCGAGCAGGGAAGCGATGCGAATGACATTGAGAAGCCTACACATTCCGTCACGCTCAGCAGTTACAGCATCGGTGAGACTGAGGTGACGCAGGCATTGTGGCAGGCTGTGATGGGCAGCAATCCATCTTATTTCAGTGGCAGCAATCGGCCTGTAGAAGAGGTATCATGGAATGATTGCCAGGACTTTATCACCAGACTAAATGCAATGACTGGCGAGAACTTCCGCCTGCCTACAGAGGCGGAATGGGAATTCGGTGCGCGTGGCGGCAATAAGAGCCGAGGTTACAAATATGCAGGTAGCAATTCAATAGATGATGTGGCGTGGTATAATGACAATAGTTATGCTAAAGGTAGCAGTAGTCCGGACTATGGTACTCATGCCGTTGCGACCAAGCAATCAAATGAGTTGGGGCTCTACGATATGAGTGGTAATGTATGGGAGTGGTGTTATGATTGGTATGGCAATTACAGTTCCTCAGCACAGACGAATCCTACAGGCCCTGCGAGTGGCAACGGCCGCGTGTACCGCGGGGGCGGCTGGTACGGCTACGCGAGGGACTGTCGCACTTCGAATCGCAACTGCTACGTGCCTTCGGGCCGCAGCGGCGACATAGGTTTCCGCCTTGCCCTATCTGAGTTTAACCCCAAATTCTTAGACATAGACACCAGTAATCTGGAGTTCGCCTCTAGTAGCGGTAGCATGTCTTTCAAGATTACTTCGAATACCTCTTGGACAGTGGTGAGCGATCAGACATGGTGCAGCGTCAGTCCGACATCGGGCAGCGGTGACGGCAGTGTGACAGTGAGCGTGCAAGAGAATACCAGTACATCTGCCCGCACAGCGACGATTTCGGTCGAGAGTGATGCCGTCACGAAGACCCTTGCCGTGACACAAGATGGAGCAAATGCAGTGCCACCATCTTCGCAGGACAGGACCTTCACCGTGGGTGGTGTGCAGTTCAAGATGATTGCCGTGGAAGGCGGCACGTTTACAATGGGGGCCACCAGTGAGCAGGGAAGCGATACATACGACAACGAAAAACCTGCTCATTCTGTCACGCTTAGCAGTTACAGCATCGGCGAAACCGAGGTGACGCAGGCTCTGTGGCAGGCTGTGATGGGCAGCAATCCATCCTATTTCAGTGGCAGCAATCGGCCTGTGGAACAGGTATCTTGGAATGACTGTCAGGACTTTATCACTAGACTAAATGCAATGACTGGCGAGAACTTCCGCCTGCCCACAGAGGCAGAGTGGGAATTCGCCGCCCGTGGCGGCAACATGAGCCGAGGATACAAATATGCAGGCAGCAATTCGATAGATGATGTGGCATGGTATAGTGATAATTCCTCACACAGAACTCATGATGTCGGTACCAAACAGACGAATGAGTTGGGGCTCTACGATATGAGTGGTAATGTAAAGGAGTGGTGTTATGACTGGTATGGCGATTACAGTTCCTCAGCGCTGACGAATCCTACAGGCCCAGTAAGTGGCGAAGACCGCGTGCTCCGCGGAGGCAACTGGGTCTTGGGCGCGTGGTACTGTCGCACTTCGATTCGCATCACCCGCTCGCCTTCGTTCCGCAGCAGCTACATCGGGTTCCGGCTTGCCATCTAAGTTACGACCCTTCTAAAGACTGTTCTAAGCAGTGAGTGCATGAGGCATGACAGATAAAGAAGAAAACTGATGAAGATAAATATGATTGGAAAAGAAGAAAGAAGAGAATGGCTTATCGCATTACTTATAAGCATGGCATTGACATCTAGTGATGTTTGGTGTGCGGCTCAGTCAGTAGTGGATGATGTAAAGGCTTATGAAGAAGTTGAGGAAAAGCCAGAATTCCCTGGAGGTATTCCTTCCATGTTCAATTATTTGTCGAAAAATCTCAAATATCCAGTAGTGGCTGAGGAAAACGGGATACAGGGTCATGTTATCCTGACCTGCGTATTAGAGCGTGATGGTACTATCAGCAATGTGAAGGTCGTAAAGAGTATTGACCCCTCGCTCGACAAAGAGGCACTACACTTGGTGAGAGCCATGCCGCTTTGGACTCCTGGTAAACATAACGGTTCTGTCGTACGAGTGAGATGCACTATACCTGTGACCTTCAAATTACAATAATGATTTGAGTCGGTATGAAGAAACTGCTTATTATGTTGTTAATGGTTCTGAGCATTGGGTATCTCAATGCTCAGACCATTCGGAATAGCAACCAGTCTGTGATGGCAACCATTAGTCCCAATGGCGAAGTGAGGAACAGCAACAATAGTTTGGTGGCGAGGATCTGCAGCAATGGGGATATCCGCGACCCCAACAACAGGTTATTGGCAAAGATTGATGGTAATACCTTGCGTAACACCAATAACTCTGTTATGGGCTATATCAACAACGACGGAACTGTCAGGAACAGTAACCTGTCTGTCATAGGCAGGGTCAGTAGTGATGGTACTGTCAGGAATTCCAATAACAGTGTGATTGGCTATGCCAAGGGCGTTCCGATGAAATATGCGGCAGTCTATTTCTTCTTCTCGATATTATAAAAACGGTATTCTTTGTTTAAGAAAGCAAAAACTGAATGAGCCCCATATACCTAATGCCATTATCATCAGTATATTCGGCTATGTCGTTGCCTACAATGACAATTTTCCTAAAACTGTCGCCAATCTTCTGGAGTGATTTCAACTCCTGTTGGCGTTTTTCTTCAGAGTCTAAGGCAAAAGCCGACTGGATATAATACTTCTCCATACCATTAGTAGCGATAAAGTCTATCTCGTACTGGATGTACTGCATCTTTCCATCTCGCATCTCTCGTGACTCCACTACCCCCACATCAACTGCAAAACCTCGCATGCGGAGTTCATTGTAGATTACATTCTCCATGATGTGCGTGATCTCCTGCTGACGAAAATTCAACTTTGCATTCCGCAGTCCTATATCAACAGCATAGTATTTCTTGATGCTCTCATAATACTTATTGCCCTTGATATTAAACCTTAGGGCTCCCTCAAATAAAAAAGCCTCTTCAAGATAAGTGATATAACTGGCTACGGTTTCCTGGTCAATCTTAACTTTCTGCACGCTTTTCATTACATTGGAAATGCGATTCGGATTAGTCAATGATCCTACGGACGAACAAAGCGCATCAGCCAGGGCGGAGAGTGCCTCACGATTCTTCACATGGTGACGCTCAACCACATCGTCAAGATAGGTTTTGTTCCATAGTCGTTGTAGATAGGCAACTTTCTGCTCTGGAGTACGCTGACGAAGCAGACCTGGCATTCCGCCATAGGTATAATATTCCTTCCACAAATCGCTTACAGGCTCTGTGCGATTGGCACAAAACTCCTTGAAGGAGAAAGGCCATACTCTCACTTCATCGCCTCTCCCTCGAAAGATAGTTTTAATATCAGATGACAGGAAATGGGAATTACTGCCAGTGATATAGACGTCGATATTGTCTTTCTCATTCAGACCATTGACGATTTTCTCAAAACCATCCACCTCCTGCACCTCATCAAGCATAATATAATAAGGAGTTTCGTTGGAGATGATGCGGCTATACAAATAGCTCTTTAAGTTCTGGCGATCAGTCAAGTCATCAAATTCCTCTTCATCATCGGTATCAAACGACACGATGATGATATGATCTTCAGCAACACCTTTCTGCAGCAAATAGTCTTTAAAGATTCTCTTCAGCAACCACGACTTGCCACTACGTCTTGGGCCAGTAACAATCTTTACTTCCCCATTGTCCATCCTGTCAATTAACTGACGAAGATAGGTTTCTCGTTGTACATATTGTGCCATTCTATTCGGAATTTTCTGCAAAATTACAATAAATTCCGAATACATACAAGCTTTTATTCGGAATTTTCTGCAAAATTGCAAAAAATTCCGGATATAAACAATTCTGGCAATCAAGACACACGAATTGCACGCCGCTACACTTCTTTTCGTGCGAAAAGGGCCATAGATTTTTTCTACGGGGCCTCCAAATTTTCAATAAGGACTGCTTATTTCCCAATAAGTAGTCCTTATTGGTTGAATTCTCTCGAGAATTGGGAGCTTTCTTACGCGCGCGCATACGTATATAGTTGTCTTATCCAATTTTTAACCCACACTTCCCGCCTATCTTACACCTACGTGCTTTTGGTTTAGGTGTGGGAAGTGTAAGATGAGCGGGGTGTTTTTAAGTTAACCTACTACCGCGCGCACGCGCGTGCGCAAAGAGTCACACAACAAAAGAGGTGCTCCCTCGCGGAAGCACCTCTTAATGTATTGTGTCCTTAAGTGATTAGGGAAGGCTGATAGCCTCAGAAGGACAAACACTTGCGCATGTGCCGCACTCTGTGCATGCATCTGCATCGATCACGTAGCGCTCTGCACCCTCAGAGATAGCCTCAACGGGGCACTCGCCTGCACATGTTCCACAAGAAATACAATCTTCTCCAATTACGTATGCCATAATTCTAACAAATTTAAGTTGTTAATAATGTTATTACTCACATTTTAGGATGCAAAGATAAGACAATTTTCGGAATATACCAAACTTTAGGTATCTTTTTTTATAATTTATACGATGTCGAAATAATCCCAAACATAATAACCAGACTTTTTCTGCGTTATTAATTACAGATGAAAATGAAATCGATCATCACCGTGATGCTGCTTCTCCTGGCTGTTACCAGTCAGGGGCAGACCCGTAAGATCCAGAACAAGCCGTACATCGACCTGCGCCCCATGCACTTCGGTATCCTCGTGGGCATGAACATGCAGGATATCGAGTTCCAGAACGTGGGGCCGCAGACCATTACGCTGGACGACGGGACTACACAGGAGAAGATTATCCTCTGCGATGCCGACCGTTGGAACAGCGGCTTCAGCGTGGGTGTGCTGGCAGACCTCAGACTGAGCCAGCACCTGAACGTGCGCTTCACCCCCACCATGCACTTCGGAGCGAAGCACCTGACATTCCGTAACCTGACGGATCTCACCCCAGAGGGTAAGCCGACAGAGGTGACGCAGGACATGAAGAACACCTACGTATCCTTCCCCCTCGACCTGAAGTTCTCAGCGGAACGCTTTAACAACTACCGGCCCTATATGATGGCGGGCATCAATCCGATGATCAATCTGACAAGCAAGAACCAGGAATACATCCAGTTGAAGCGTTCTGACCTGTTCTTCGAGGTGGGCCTGGGCTGCGACTTATATCTGCCATTCTTCAAGCTGATTCCAGAGCTGAAGTTCTGCTACAGCCTGCGCGATGCCCTCGACCACGACCATGCCAGCGAACTGAAGGACGCCAATCTGCGCCAATACACAAATGCTGTGACCAGTGGCCACAGCAAGATGATTGTGTTGACGTTCTATTTCGAGTGATTACTTCTTCTCCAGATCCAGCACGAGCTTGCCGATGAAGACACCGTGCTTGCCGTTCTGATCCACGGGAATCATCTTCCCGTTCTTGTCAGGCGTGTATTCCAGCACGGGCATATAGGTATGGGTATGTCCGCCCAGCACGAGGTCGCAGCCTTCGGTCTTGCTCAGGAACTTCTCGTCGCAGTCGCCTTCGATGTTCCATCCAAGGTGGGAGACGCAGATCACAAGGTCGCACTTCTCCTGTTTCCTAAGGATATCGATATACTTCTGAGCCGTCTCAGCAGGATCGAGATAGGTGATGCCCACGCAGTTGTCGTCGAGGACGAGCCCCTTCATGGCTGGAGCCAGTGCGAAGACACCTATCTTCACACCATTACGCTTGATGACGATATACGGCTTCACCAGATCCTCGAGCACAGTACCTTTGCAGTCGTAATTCGAACAGACAATGGGGAAATTGGCCATACGGAAGAGCTTCGCCATATTGTCGAGGCCGAAGTCGAACTCGTGGTTGCCGATGGTCGCACAGTCGTAGCCCATCTGGTTCATCAGACCGACTTCCACCTCACCCTTGAAGAGCGTGTAATAGCCTGAGCCTTGCGAGAAGTCGCCTGAGTCGAAGAGCAACAGGTCAGGATGCTGCGCGCGCTGTTCCTTGATCATGTTGATACGACGCAGGAATCCGCCACGCCCTGCCAGATTCTTGTTATCGAGGTTCTCGTTCAGGGGCATGATGGTGGAATGCGTGTCGTTGGTATGGAGGATCACGATTTGCTTATGCTTCTTGGCCACTGCCGTCACTCCCGACAGCAGTGCTATAAATATAATAAGGTGTATCCGTTTCATGTTTAATCTTTAATCTTTAATCTTTAATGTTTAATCCTGAATCTTAATTCTCCCTTCCACCTGGGCATCGACCACCTCGCCACGCGCATACTTATCCTTGAAGTAGTTCATGATGAGATAGCGGCTGTTGTTGCTGGCATCCTCGGGGGATACATCATCCTTGCCTTCAGTGAAGGCCGTCATACCATCATTACCCTGCAGGACGTAGTGGATCGTCACGACACGATAGTCAGCCTTGGGATCGATCTCCTGTCCATGAAGACGGGCAGAAACGAGTTGTCCGTCCTTGGTGATGACGAGTTCTACGCCTTTGCTGACACCCTCTCCTCCCCTATGGGCGATCTGTCGGAAGAGCTTCAGCAGCGACTCACCAGAGAGCGTGGTGAAAGCGATCTTATTCTCGAAGGGGGCAACGGAGAGCACATCCTCATAGGTGACATTGCCCTTGATGAGGTCGGCACGGATACCACCCATGTTGTAGATACCCAGCACCGGCTGTTCGTTATAGTCCTTGGAAGCCCAGACGAGGATATCGCTCAGGAGATTGGAAAGATCGCTCTCAGGCCGATCCGGGTGCATGTTGTGCGCCACGCGTCCCATGACGGGTGCCATGATACTGTCGTTCACTTTCTTATAGGGGGCAAGGAACTGAGCCGCTGCCTCGTCAGGGTTCTGGTCATAGCGGCTGTCAACGATGATCCGGGTGCGCTCCACACCGGTCAGTTGGTAGTGCTTGGGGGCACAAGATGCCAACATCAGTGTGGCAAAAACGCCATAAACAAGTTGTCTTTTAAGCATAATTTTAAGTTTTGATGGTGCAAAAGTACAAAAAACATCCGAAATATTTTGTTATTTATCCAAGAATTTGTACCTTTGCACCCGCTTTTCGGCGTAACCGATGGAGGGAAGTCACGAGTTGCCCGTCTATGTTGCGTTGGAACGATACAACAAATTTAATGATTTACAAGTAAAATGGATCTAATTAAAGTTGCTGAAGAAGCATTTGCAACCGGCAAGGAGTTCCCCAAGTTCAAGGCTGGAGACACCATCACTGTCGCTTACAAAATTATCGAGGGTTCCAAGGAGCGTATCCAGCTCTATCGTGGTGTCGTGATCAAGATCTGCGGCCATGGCGAGAAGAAGCGCTTCACTGTTCGCAAGATGTCTGGTACCGTTGGTGTGGAGCGTATCTTCCCCATCGAGTCTCCGAACATCGAGAGCATCGAGATCAACAAGGTAGGTAAGGTTCGTCGCGCTAAGCTGTACTATCTGCGTAAGCTCACTGGTAAGGCTGCCCGTATCAAGGAGAAGCGTCGCGCCCTCACCGCTGAGTAATCAGCCTTTCGAAAAGATAAAAAAGAGATGCCGTCAAAAGCATCTCTTTTTTATTTGTAGTTCTTGTCGGCGCTGGCCTCACCGTGCAGTGCCTCCTGAAACGACTCCCAGTCCTGAAAACCCACAAGCAGCGACAGACGGTCGAGTGCCTTCTTGTCAGGCTTATGGAGCAATTCTTTCTCTACTGCCTCCAACAGCTTTTTGAGCGCTTTGCGTTTCTTCTCCATATTATTATGTAAGTTTGGTGCAAAATTACGAAATATTTTTGTACCTTTGCACACAAAAATAAAAAATATCGCAAAAAGATGAAAGAATTAGCACTCAAGTACGGATGTAATCCCAACCAGAAGCCCTCGCGTATCTTCATGACAGAGGGCGAACTCCCCATCGAAGTGATCAACGGCCGTCCTGGCTATATCAATTTCCTCGACGCCTTCAACGCCTGGCAACTCGTGAAGGAACTGAAGGCCGCCACGGGTCTGCCCGCTGCTGCCTCGTTCAAGCACGTAAGTCCTGCAGGTGCCGCCGTGGGTCTTCCCCTGAGCGACACGCTGAAGAAGATCTACTTCGTGGATGACATCGCTGGTCTCGACGAGAGCCCCATCGCCTGTGCATACGCCCGCGCCCGTGGTGCTGACCGTATGTCGAGCTATGGCGACTTCGTGGCATTGTCAGACACCTGTGACGCCACCACTGCCATGATCCTGAAGCGCGAGGTGAGCGACGGTGTGATTGCCCCCGACTATACCCCTGAGGCCATCGAGATCCTGAAGGACAAGCGCAAGGGTACGTATAACGTCATCAAGATCGATCCTACCTACGTGCCCGAGCCCATCGAGCGCAAGCAGGTCTTTGGCATCACCTTCGAACAGGGCCGCAACGAGATCAAGCTCGACGACGATGCCCTCTTCGAGAATATCCCCACGCAAAACAAAACCTTTACCCCTGAAGCCAAGCGCGACCTGATCATCGCCCTCATCACCCTGAAATATACGCAGTCGAACTCTGTCTGTTACGTGAAGGACGGTCAGGCCATCGGTATCGGCGCAGGACAGCAGAGCCGTATCCACTGTACCCGTCTGGCTGGCAACAAGGCCGACATCTGGTGGCTGCGCCAGCATCCGAAGGTGATGAACCTGCCCTTCGTGGATGGTATCCGTCGTGCTGACCGCGACAACACCATCGACGTGTATATCTCTGAGGACGAGCACAACGACGTGCTGCGCGACGGTGCCTGGCAGCAGTTCTTCAAGACGCAGCCTGAGGTGCTGACGATGGAAGAGAAGAAAGCCTGGATCGCCCAGAACACGAAGGTGGCACTGGGTAGCGACGCCTTCTTCCCCTTCGGTGACAATATCGAGCGCGCCCACAAGAGCGGTGTGGAGTTCATTGCCCAGGCTGGTGGCTCCGTGCGCGACGATAATGTCATCATGACCTGCGACAAATATGGTATCGCTATGGCATTTACGGGCGTAAGACTGTTCCACCATTAAAGATTAAACATTAAATTTCAGATTTAATGGACGACTTCCAGCATATCCTCGAGAACGGCATCAACTTCGGACGTGGAGGTGACAAGCCGAAAGACGATGGCAAGGTGAAGACCAAGGCCAAGAAGAAGCAGTATATCACTGGTGCTCACGGTAGCGGCTCTGCACGGCAGAAGGCCAAGTATCGCGAGCAACGGGCTAATCGTCACAAGAAAGGGTGATCACAAAACGGCTTCCTCCCTTATAGACAGGATCCAGTTCCACCGTTCCTCCCAAAGAATTGATCAGACGACGACAGATGGGCAGGCCTAAGCCGATGCCCTCCTTGAAGTCGTTCTGCTTATAAAACGTCTCAAAGATACGGTCACGGTCTTTCTCGTCAATGCCCACCCCCGTATCCGTAACGCTGAACAGCACCTGATTGCCTTTATGCTCAAAGCGCAGGTCGATATATCCTATATCCGTGAACTTCTGGGCATTGTCGATCAGGTGGCAGAGAGAACTCCTCAGACGATAGGCATTGGAATGGATTGTAAAGTTGTCATCGACATTGGTGCTATAGCGCAGTTCCACAATCGGCTTCCCCTTACCCCTCATGGACTCTAATACAGAACGGCACAGGTCATTACATTTCAGATCCGTCTTTTCCACCCCCGACGAAACCTCCTCACTCTCACTCTTCGAGAGTTCCAACAGTTCGTTGACGATAGAGGTAATCGCATCCACATTCTCGGAGATACGCGCCTGCATTTTCTTCTTGTCCTCCTCCGACAAATGATAGTCAGAACTACACAACACCTGTGAGAAACCTGACACAGCATTCAGCGGTGTACGGATCTCATGGCTCATGCTCTGGATAAACACCGTCTTCATGCGGTCCGACTGCTCCGCACGCACCAGGGCATCCTTCAGTTCCTTGCTGCGCGCCCATATCTTCTTTATCAATCGACGACGGCCCATGAGATAGACAAACAGGAAGACGATGGTCATGCCTATCAGCCAGTTCACCAACTGCTTTGCCATTCGTTTATTGGCGATGGTTTCCTCTTGCGAGCGCATCAGCGAAGTCTCGTTAGCCAGTTGGTTGAAGTTGGCTGCCTGCACAATGCTATAAATGGAGTCCATCTCAACATAGTGGTCCTTCATCGCCGCAAACCCCTGACTGATGTTACCTGCCATCGCATGGATACAAATCACACAGAGCGCACTGTCAACAAGCAAATTTCCCTCATGCACCTTGTCAAGCGCCTGTTTGTAGTTCCTGTCAAAGGCCAGTTTCGCCACATCCACAATATTGTCATAGCGGTTATTCAACTCCGGCTCATGATTCTTCTTCACATCCTGATATTGCTCATATATCGGATAGAACTGCGACGCGTCGTTCCTCAGGAGGCAGATATAGGCCTTCATGCCTAATGACATGGAGAGATAGTCCATACTCTTCATCTGATGAGCCACGGCCACATACTTATCCAACCACTCCATCGATTCCTCCGGATGCTGCAGACTCAGCATCTCCGCCAGGTTCATATACATCCGCATCGTGAACTTAGGATCACGGTCGTCCACCTCCTCAATGGCCTGCGTAAAGAAGTGTTTTGCCTTACGCATGTCATGTCCTCTCTTATAAATGTCACCATAGAGTCCTGTCGCCAGATAGTAGTAGTCCTTAGCCTCTGCCTTCCTGACCTCCTTGTCCAGTTCCTCTGCAAACTGGATGGCACGAAAGAGCTGGTTATGGGCCAAGGCGAAGAACCCCTTGTTTGTCTTCAGCTTATAGTAGAGCATCATATAGCCCTTGTCACGCAGATCTTTCTCATATTTCTCGACATAGGCATAGAAATCGTCCGGTGTCCCGTGATTCAGAAGATAAAAGAATTGGTCATACCTGTCCCTATCCTCCCCTGTCAGATCAGCCAGTTGCTTTTCTGCTGGGAAGGCGCTCAACGAAATCATCAACAACAGTGTTGTGAGGAAAAGGTCAAGACTGTTTTTAAGGATCCTAATCATAAACTGTTGGTGCAAAAGTACAACCTTTCGTCGGATTCTGCAAACATTTTGCTAAAAATCGACCGTTTTTCTTGGAAAGATGACTAAAAAATCCTACCTTTGCAGACCAGAAACAACAAATTACTAAAGAAATGAAACAAATCAGACTTCTTCTGGCCACTTTCCTGATAATGGCATTGACGACAGCCAAGGCTCAAACCTATGTGGGTGGCGACCTCTCCGTACTGCTGAAATATGAGGAGCAGAACGCCACTTACTTCGACAAAGACGGTACTGCCATTACCGATTTGCTGGCTTTTGTGAAGCAACAGGGTTGGAACACCATCCGTGTGCGCTTGTTCAATGACCCCTCGAAGGATACAGACAAGAACGTATGTCAGAATATCGAATATGTGAAGAAACTCGGCAAACGCATCAAGGATGCAGGACTGAAGTTCATGCTTGACATCCACTATTCCGATACATGGGCTGACCCGGGACAACAGATTATCCCCTATGCCTGGTCCATCTGGAGTTGGAATCCTGAAGAATCGGTCTATATATACACCAAGCAATGGCTGATGGAGCTTGTGGAAGCAGGAGCCGCCCCCGACTTCATCCAGACGGGCAACGAAATCAGCTTCGGCATGCTATGGGGATTCGTCAACGACGGCAAGTTCGAGGAATGGGATCAATTGGGAGGCCATCTTGAAGCCACCTCAGACTGGACAAGCTATACCGACAAGCACTGGGATAACTTCTCAAAGATGCTAAAGGCAGCAGGCAAGGCCTGTCGGGAGGAGTGTCCTGAGGCGAAGATCATCATCCATACGGAACAATGCGCCAACAACCCGACACTCGACGTGGCCTTCTTCAAGCGCATCCAGCAGTACGAGATCGACTACGACATCATCGGAACCTCTTACTATCCCTATTTCAAGGGACCACTCTCAAAACTTGATAATGGACTCACACAATTGGAAACTAACTTCCCCGATAAGGAGATACAACTCGTAGAGACGGGCTATCCCTCGAAGTGGGCCGTATCAGGCACTACCTACGACTACACCTCTGTATATCCCTACACCCACGAGGGACAGCGGAAGTTTACAGCCGACCTGATTACGATGCTGAAGAAGCATACGAAGGTGAACGGTCTCTCCTGGTGGTATGCCGAGGCCAATGCCAAAGGCTGTACGGGAAGTCTGGCTGAGGGTTGGTACAACGCCTCGCTCTTCGACAACGAGACAGGTCGTGCCCTACCCGCTCTCTATGAACTGAAGGAATATGCTGGTGCCACCTCCTCGATGCAGCCCATATCAGCCAACGATAAAGAAGACACCAACTGGTATGACCTCGGTGGCCGCAAACTCCATGAGAAGCCCATAGCCAAGGGCATCTATATCAACGATAAAAAGAAGCACGTAGTCAAGTAACAGTTAGTCGTAATGAAACCTGGAGTTAGTCGTAATGAAACTGGTGGTTACATTACGACTAACTCCAAGTCCTCAGAAGTTCAACTCTTTGCCTCGATAGAACTCTATGAGCGCATGCTGGTAGAGGTTCTCGTAACGCGCCTGCACGAGGTCGGACTCTGACTTCAGGTAGTTGTTCTTCGACTCGTTGAACTCCGTGATCGTGGCCTTGCCGTTCTCGTACTTCGCCTGCATCAACTGGAAGGCATCCTTCGAACTCTGCACGGCGTCGGCTGAACTTTTCTCCTTCTCCTGCGCGTTCAGGGCATTGTAATACACCTGCTGGATTTCCTTATAGAGTGTCTTTTTGGTGTTGTCGAGTTGCAACTGCTGGTTCTCCAGGTCAATGCGCGCACTGCGGATATTGTTGCGCGTCTGGAAACGGTTGAAGATGGGGATATTCAGGTTCAGACTGACATACTGACTGAAATTGTTCTTCAACTGGGTTCCAAAAGGATCAGACGTGAAGCCCGAGGTGGTGTAATAGTTCGTGCCAAGACCTCCACCCAAGGAGAGTGTGGGATAGTTGGCTGCCTGGGCGATCTTGATGCTGTGCTCGGAGCCTTTCAACTTCAGTTGCTGTGAGAGGATCTCGGGCTTGACACCCAGTGCCTCGGCGTAGATCTGATCAGGACCTAGGATACCTATCTGGCTCAGGGCATCCAATTCTTCCTGTGTAGGACGCTGGATGGTGAAGCCCTCAGGCGTTGGCAGTTCAAGCAACTGGGTCATTGTCAGGATCGACAAACGATAGTTGTTCTCTGCCTGGGTAGCCGTCAGACGACTGTTGGCCAACGTAGCCTTCTGCTGCGAGAGTTCTGCCTCTGCAGCCTTGCCATTATCAACAAAGGCCTCCAGACGACGTACCTGTGCGGAGTCAATCTCTATCTGACGACGTGCCACATCGGCAATCTCCATGTTATAGAGGATCTGCACGTATGCCTCGGCCACTCTGACACAGATATCGTTCTTGGCCTTCTCGAGATCTGCAGTAGCAGCCTCGAGGTTCAGTTGATTCAACTTAATCTCGTTGGGGATCCTGAAACCAGTGAACAAGGGTACACTCGTGCTGAGACCAAATGAGGTATTACTCGTATTAGTGTTCGAGTAGGTGTTCTCTGCTGTCAGACCACGTCCGAAGGAAAAGTTCTGCCCGACGCTACCACTGAGATCCGGCAGACGGGAGTTCTTCGCCGTCGAGAGTTGCAGTTCCTGTTGGCGGCACTGGTTCGCCTGCTGCTTGATGCTGATGTTATGCTCTACGGCATAGTCACAACACTCACGCAGGCTCCATTGCTTTGTCTGGGCATTGGCAGGATGACTCCCCATGAAGCCCAAAAGTCCTATGAATAATAATGCCTTCATAACCTTACTTCTTATCATCGTCGTCAGTAATAATCTCAGGACCACGCACCTTGTCCTTGGCAGTCAGTCCCTTCTTGATCTCGATATTCACACCGTCAGAGAGACCTGTGGTAACCTGTGTACGCTCGTAGGTCTTATTCTTACCCTCGCCCTTGATGACATAGACGAAGGTGGAGTCACCGCTGAACTCGATAGCACTCTCAGGCACGCTGAGCACCTTCGAGGCTGCAGCCAGCACGATCTCGGCATTGGCACTGTAGCCGCTGCGGATCTTGCCACCCTCAGCGAGTTTTACAGCCGCCTTGATCTCAAACTGATTAGCACCATTGCTCTCCACAGCCTTCGGCGAGATATACTCCAGCGAGGCATCGAACTTCAGGTCCTGCAGGGCACCGATGGTAATCTTCATGTTCATGCCATTTACCAGTTGTCCCACCTCCGTCTCGTCGATATTACCACGGAAGATCAGGTCGTTCATGTTGGCCACTGAGGCAATCGTCGTACCATCATTAAAGGTGTTAGAGAGGATCACCGAGTTACCCACCTTTACAGGGATGTCGAGAATCACACCAGAGATCGTCGAACGGATGAGCGTAGAGGATGCCTTGGCATTCGACTGTGACACACCGTCGCGTACCACCTGAAGGGCGTCGATGGCAGCAGCCTTCTCCTCCTGAGCCTGACGCAAGGCCTGACGACTCTTGTCGAACTCATCGTCAGAAACGAGCTTCTGGTTGTGGAGGTTCTCCTCACGGTTGTAATCCACCTGAGCCTGCTGCAGGTTGATCTCTGCCAGACGCACACGACTCTCTGCTGATGACAGCGACCCCATGTCGGGAATCACCTTCACCTTGGCGATCACATCACCAGCATTCACATAGTCGCCCGGTTCCTTGTAAAGGTCGGTGATGATACCAGAGATCTGAGGCTTCACGTTCACCTCGTTACGAGGCTCGATCTTACCGGTGATGATCGTGGTCTTCTGGATGTCCTCCGTCTTGGGGGTAAACTCGTTATAGACGATCTCCTTGGGTTGGCTCTTCTGCCACAGGAACACGAATGTTCCAATGAAAATCAGCGCGATGATCGCTGCGACAATCAGTTTTGAATAACGTTTCATAATCTTATTTCGTTTTTATTATTTTTACTCGTCTCTCATTGCATCAACAGGTTTGATGCTCATGGCCCTGGCTGCAGGGGCTAAGCCTGCTAGCACACCCATGGCCGAAACCACGAGGGCTGCAAAGATGGCTGTCCAGAAGCCTACCTGATAGTGGGTGGTGATGATGCCGTCCTCCATACTTCCCGTTTCCAGCAACTGCAGGACCAGCACACCAAACAGGATGCCACTCATACCCGCCACTAATGTTAGCACGATACTCTCAGATATAATCTGCCCCAGTATCATCTTGGGCGTCGCTCCGATGGCTCGACGGATACCAATCTCCGTGGTTCGCTCACGCACGGTGACCATCATGATGTTTGATACACCTATAGCACCTGCCAACAGCGTTCCAAGACCCACAAGCCAGATGAGGAAGTTAACACCCTTCATCAGATTGTCGAACATCTGGAATATCAATTCTGTATTCATCACCATCGCTCCCTGCTCGTCGGTGGGATCCACATAATGAGCCCTGGCCACCGTCTCACGGATGCGATCGGTAATCTTGCTCATCACCACATTACCACGACCTGTAGCAGCAATGATATCCACCTGATTACCACGATTAAACATGGCCTGCATCAGCGTGAGGGGCAGGGTGACCTTCTCCTCGGCTCGCCCGTTAATATTGATGCCGCCCGTAGCGTAATCCACGCCCACCACTTCGAAATAGGTGGAATCCACACGGATCTTCTTACCGCAGGGGTCTCCACCTTCCTTGAAAAGGTCTTTATACACCTTCTTACCGATGACGCACACCTTACGCTGCTCACGGATATCCATCTCGTTGAGGTAGCGTCCGTAGTACATCTTTGGTTGGATGACGTTAGCCAGTTCGGGGATGGTACCCTGGATGCGGGGCGTGGTCTTCTGATCGCCATAATAGGCGGTGTTTCCACTTCGCCAACCCGAGAAGATGACTGGTACCACGTTCTCGAGTTCGGGCACACGCTGCTTCAGCCGCTCAACATCCTTATAGTCCATCTCCCACCAGCGACCCTTGCGGAAGCCTTTATACGGTTTGGTAGTCTGCTGGGACCAGACCATGACGGTGTTCTGGGCGAAGCCCTCGAAGTTCTTGTCGAGCATCTCCTTCATAGCCTTGCCACCTCCCATGAGGCCCACGAGCATGAACACACCCCAGAACACGCCAAATCCCGTGAGGAACGAGCGCGCCTTATTACGCGTCAGCGTGTCGAGGATCTCTCTATATGTATCTATATCTAATCTCATAATCTTAATCTGCTCTTAAGGCCTCAATGGGGCGGATTCTACTTGCTTTGAAGGCTGGGATCAGGCCCGCGATAGTACCAGCGACGACCATCACCATCGTGGCCTCGAAACACACATCCAGTCCGACGGTAGGATTAATAAAGAAGGTAATCTTCTCCACACCCAGGTCTGTTACCTGATGGCCCAGTGTGGCATCCATATACTCATTGGCTGCAATACCAAACAACATGCCCAAATACCCGAAGAACGTAGTGATAATCACACTCTCAATGATGATCAGTTTCAGAATGCTCCAAGGCTTGGCGCCAATGGCCTTGCGGATGCCAAACTCATGGGTACGCTCCTTCACAGTGATGAGCATGATATTCGACACGCCCACGATACCAGAGAGGAGTGTGAACAGGCCCACCACCCAGAGGAAGGTACGGATAATGCTAATCGCCGATTCCATCGTCAGACTATCAGTGTAATTATTCCAGATCCAGATACTGCGCTCGTCTTCCGGATGGGCCTGATGATTGGCATTCAACTTACGACGATAGGTCTTTTCAAAGTCCTCGTTGGCCTTCTCCGTAGGAAGCCCATGGAAGGTAAACTCGATGTTACCAATATAAGGTGTATTGGCAGCAAAGATGCTCTTGATGGTGGAATAGGATGAGTAGGCATTGCCACCACCATCGTCACGCCCCTTATAGATGCCCACCACCTTAAAGGCGATGTTGCCCACCTTGACATGCCTGCCCACAAGTTTCTTATAATCCCTAGGCTCGAGTTCCTTGGCCTGCTTATCGGTGAGCACAAGCACTTTACGCTTCTCTTTCAGGTCGATATCGTTGATAAAACGGCCTTCCATCATGGTATGCTTCACGATCTGCGTATGGATAGGATAGACACCGGCTATCTGTATGCTCATATACTCCTCACCATTGGTGACGGTGGCACTGGTATAGTAGCAGGCGCCCACCTCGTCAACATGATCCTTAAATCCTGACTCGGTGTCAGTGAGGTCACGCTTGTTCAGGCTGATATAGCGGCCTTCGTTCAGACCGTTATAGGCCTTCGAGGTCCGACCTCCATAGACCTCTATGGAGTTGGTGAGGAAGTCGCCCATCATCTTCATGTTGGCATTGATAAGTCCGTTACCAGCACCCAACAGCACGATGAGCATGAAGATACCCCACGCCACGGCAAAACCTGTCAGTGTCGTGCGGAGCTTATTCCTCCGGGCCGTTGCCCATATTTCAGAAATAATGTCTCTCATAATCCTTATTTCATCAGTCCGCCGCTGCCGAAGGGCGAGGCATTGTGGTTCAGGTTCTCCTCAATCTCTCCGATGATACCGTCCTTGATGTGTACGATCTTGTTCGTCTCATTCGCCACACCGCTCTCATGCGTCACCACGACGATGGTCATGCCCTCCTCCTGGTTCAACTGCTTGAGCAACTGCATCACCTCCACAGAGGTCTTAGAGTCCAATGCGCCCGTAGGCTCATCGGCCAGGATGATCTGTGGCTTGGTGATGAGTGCTCTGGCTATTGCCACGCGCTGTTTCTGTCCTCCCGACAGTTCATTGGGGTAATGGTCGGCCCAGTCAAGAAGCCCCAGACGCTCCAGATATTCCAGAGCCATCTGATGACGCTTCTTCCTGGACACCCCCTGATAGAATAATGGCAACTCAACGTTTTCCACGGCGGTTTTGAAAGAGATGAGATTAAACGACTGGAAGATAAAACCTATCATCCGGTTACGGTAGTCAGCCGCCTTGCGCTCTGAGAGGTTCCAGATGGGCACGCCTGCCAACTCATAGGTACCAGAGTCGTAGTTGTCGAGGATGCCCAGAATATTCAGGAGCGTACTCTTTCCTGAACCTGAGGCGCCCATGATGGAAACGAACTCTCCCTTCGCGATGTCGAGGTTGATGCCCTTCAACACGTGGAGTGGCTGTGCACCGAAATAGGTTTTGTTGATGTCTTGTAGATGTATCATAAAAACAAACTTTTTACCTTAGATTAGCTTTGTTTTGTCTGTTTGACGAGGCAAAGGTACAAAAAGTTGCATCATTACCCAAATATTTGGGATATTTTGCATATATTTGTGATGAATGGATGGAAATCGTAATCATACGGACAACTTTTTATAGGCTTCTGCCACATCATCGATTGTGATATCAAGCAACTGCATCTGGCGGAAGAGCTCTGGCAGGCGCTCTTTCATGAACTCCTGTTTGCGAGCCTTCAGGATCTGCTTCTTGGCACCCTTGGTGACGAAGTAGCCCAGACCACGCTTGTTGTATATGATCTCCTCGCGCGCCAGTTGCTCGTAAGCCTTCACAGCTGTATTCGTGTTCACCTCAAGGAGCACGCTATACTCTCGGACTGACGGAATACGATCGTCGTCCTGATACTTGCCTGCAAGTATCTCATCGCAGAGGCGATCTGCCATCTGGATGTAGATGGGTTTATCGTTTGAGAATGTCATAATTAAACCACTTGTTTGTTATTAACTGAAAACCTTTGAAGATATGGAACGATGCCCAGTAATTGAATATCGTGAAGAGAGGAAGTACCACCATCAGCACGTAAGCCATCACATTGACAGCATTCATTACGTACTTGTCGCCATCCCAGACCGTCTGAAACACGCTGAGATTGAAATGACTGAGTGTCCACATGTAGAGCGACATGATCGTCATCCAGAGAGCGCCTGAGATGATGAATGCATACTTGCGAAGCAGCGTACCAACCAGCATAAAGAACGAGTGAGTCCATACGGCCATGATCACAGCGATCATGAAACTTGCCCACTGATACCAATCCCAGTAAATACCACTGCTCCACACAGTGATCAGACGAGGGATCATCTGCGAGAAGAGACTGGGCACTGTCGATGTCCACAGATAATAGGTCTGATCCACGCCGTTGAAATTGAACACCTCGCAAGCGGTAAAGCTGGGATCATTTGAGGCCATTGCCCATATCCATAGACTGGCCATGCGGAGGCAGTCGCCCAGGATATAACCCACGATGGCACACAATCCGCAAACCACAACAATATAGACCATCAGCGCCAGATACTTCTCCAGATTGGTGGCAGGGATCATGAGGAAAGTGCCTCGCTGCTGCTTGGTACCAATGCTGGTAAAGTTCGTAAAGGCTGCAGTGGCAATGATAAGCAATACAAACGGCATGAGGAATGACCCAAAGTCGGCACACCGCTGGATATAAGGAACGATCGTTTGGAACGAACCAAAGATGAAGGATATCAACTGTAACAGGAATATTGAGAATGCCACGCCCACTGTGAATCCCATCAAACTCACGCGATTCACGCTGATGAGCCAGCGCAGCACCTTGCCACATCTATTGAAACTAAAACTATTCATTGTTTTACTTTTTTATTTTTTTATAGGTTTACCAATTTACCAATCACCTGCTGACGACAGAAGAGTCTGTACGACATCCAGAAGTTGAACACTATTAGCAGCAAGATGACCACTACATTGACTATAAACTTGTTGGTTTCGGTTTGAATCTCCAAGCTCTGATTCCCCATCAGGGAGTTGATAACAACCTGTAGAATCACCAGCAATATGATGATGATCGTGGTAGGAATCCAATTGTACTTGTGCGAACGGAAGAACGTAGCACCTAGGGCATAGAGCGAATGCATCCAGACGATGACGAGTGTCAGTACAATGACAAATCCGCTGCGAAGTTCTTCAGACATCTTATTCCAGATATTACTCACCATACCCACGAAAGTAGTGGATACAAAAGTGGCATAGTCGTGGCCCATGAGCACGTTGACCAGATACTGCACCAGGTCGGCTGCGAGGAAGGCCACCAGATTGAGGGGTACCAGGATCATCCACGACGAATAGCGCATCAGGAACTTCTCGAAGTTCGAGGCCGGCAACAGCAGCAGTGCCTGCTTATCGTGCTTGCCATCCATGCTGTAGAACATAAACGACGAGCCCATCACTATTCCGACAAGGAATATAGCTACGGTTCCTATGGCGCACGCCTGATAGCCGACACTCTGCTGGGCCATCACGATCCTGTTAGGATTAATGGTGAAAAACACAAACAGCAGCACCAAGACGATGAACATCTGCAGGAGCGACTTCACGTGGTACTTCTTGTCGTTCGTCAGCGACCATCGCGCCAGCTTTGCGAATCTATTAAAACTAAACTGTATCATAAAGTTTAATCTTTAATGACTATTGTCTAATGTTTAATGTTTAATGTTCAACGCTTCAGATCTTTCCCTGTGTCACAGCGTTGAACAGCAGTTCGAGGTTCACCTGTGTCTCTGCACTGTCCTCCTTGCGAGGCGCGATCACGGCATTACCCTGTAGCGAGGGCTCAGCATAGAGGGCATCTTCCATGTCGTCAGGCGTACGATACTCGAAGGTGTATTTCTCCTGGATCTCTCCCACTGAGGCATCAAGCAGGAGCTTCTGCTGACTCAGGATCAGGATATGATCGAGCAACGACTCCACATCGTGCACCTGATGGGTGGAGATGATCAGCGTACGGTCGCCACTCATATACTGGGCCACCACCTTACGGAACTGGCTCTTCGAAGGGATATCCAGACCGTTCGTGGGCTCGTCCATCAGCATCACCTTAGTACCAGTGGCCAGTGCGAAGGCCATGAACACCTTCTTCTTCTGACCCATCGAGAGGCTATTCAATTTCAGATCGGTCGTGAGTTCGAAGTCCTTCAGACAGTCTTCCAGCACCTGCGTACTGAAGAGCGGATAGAACGGACGATTGATCTTCACATACTCCATGAGCGACATCGCTGGCAGGTCAAACTCCTCTGGCACGATGAAGATCTCGCTCAGCGTCTCAGGCTTGCGCAGTTTGGTTTCGATGCCGTCGAACTTCACGGTGCCCTTCTTGGGGCGCAGCAGTCCGCTGATCAGATACAGCAGCGTGCTCTTGCCCGTGCCGTTCTTACCCAGCAGTCCGTAGATGTTGTCCTGTTTCAGCTCCAGACTGAAATCATCGAATACCAGGTCTTTCTGACCCGCATACTTAAAACTGATGTTGTTTACTTCGATCATAATCTTTTTATTTTTGTTTCTGATTCTTGTCTGTTATGAGAGCTTTGAATTGCTCTGTTTTAGTGTGCTACTTCAATAGTACACTGCAAAAGTAATGCTTTTACGAATACGCTCCAAGCTTTTTCCCAAAAAACTTCCATTCTTTAACACTCTTTAGCATACTCCCCTCGTGCGTACATTATTTACTTTTATCATTTTCTTGAAAAAATATTTCATTTACCTTTCAGCCAAAGCCTAACTCGTTGACATCCAACCGATTCGGCTGAAGGGTTATAACAGGCTATCATGGGGAGTTCATCCGGAGGCACATCAGCAAAAAAGGAAGCCACTTATTTCAAAATAAGCTATGTGATTTTCGTACACAATAGTTCCTGACACCGTTGTGTAAAATGACTCAGGGCTCGCATCACTGCGAGCCCTGAGTGTGTTCATCATTACTAACTAATAACCTAAAACTAATTAACAAACAAATGAATCACAATTAACTAAAAACCAAACTTATGTATGAATCAGAAATCTGATGCAAAGATAGGGGGATTTTCGGCTGGCTCCAAATAATTCATCACATTCTTTTTCAGTTAGTTGCGACAACCTCGCAGGTTTGCGTCAAACAGCCAGCAAGGGACAATAATCTGTCGCATATAGCAGAAAAAATGCAAATAAAAGCCTACATTTGCAACAGCAAACGTGTGATGCCAACGGCTTCGAAGAACAGGGCGATGCCGAGGTGGATGATGATACCTCCCCAGAGATGGTGGGTGCGCCAGGCAAGGATGCCAAGGATATAGCCTCCGATGACGGATGAGCACAACTCGAGGTCAGGCTTTCCGAGGTGGATGCACATATACGCCAAAGCCATCGGCAGTACGGCCCTGCATCCCAGCCATCGCGCCATACCTATCACCAAGGCACCTCTGAACATACCCTCCACACCAATGTAGTCGTTGATATAGAACGTCTCGAACAGTCCTATCAGTTGCCAGCGCTCCCACCCCAGGGCACCATCATAGAAGTCGATGTGCATGATGGGATAAAAACTGAGAAACTGCGGGGTGAAAGATACCATGAGGAACATCGGCAACAGCAGGACATAGATGAGGGCATAGACGCGCAGGTATTTGCCTGATCGCTTCAGGCCAAAGAGTCCGAAACGTCCCTCCGTCAGCCAACGGAACACGCAGAGCGACAGCACGATAAACACGGATCGGAACATATACGATCCCAAGAGTCGCAAGTAACACTGGTCCTTCAGTGTAACGCCATGCGCCTCAGCCCAGTGCACATAGCCATAGAAACCCTGTCCTGCCCCATCGATGGTAAGCAGAATGACGGGAAATACCCACACCTGCCAGCGTCGCAGTCGCCACAGTTCGTGGTGCATGGCCAACGAGGGTATCAGCACCAGGAAATACACCATAATAAAAATAAGAGGTATGCGGAGCATCGAGGTGCCATCGTCGAACGTCGGAGCGATGATGAGATCGTAAATATGGAAATGCAGTTGGGCGATGATGATCGACACTGCCAGCACCATGGCGAAGAGATATTTTCCCCAGAGGAAGTCCTTCCTGATAAACGCAGCCAAATCGCCAAAGAAGGAATCAATCTCGTGCAGCAGCGAATCCTTAGGCACGAACATCATCCACGCGAAGGGTTTCCTGTGGTGACGATAATCCAAGTCGCTCTCCATCATGTAAGCCTCGCGCTCGAAATACAGGTCGTGATAGGCTTTCATGAAGTCGCGACACTTCAGATAGCGCCAGAGCCATTCGATGGAGTACCACAACATAAACCCCAGAAACAACATTTCGCGCTGCTGCAAGGTGTGGATGTATTCGTGGTTCTTGTCGATCTCACTCAACCGTCCCTTGTCGCTCCTGCAAAAGATGATTCCGAAGATGTTCGTAGCTAAAAAACTGCCGAACGGGAAATATTTGTTGTAGATGACTTTCATCTGCTGTTTAGCGCTGGTCTGCGCCCCACATCATTTTCTCGCGGAGGGAGTCGAAGTAACGATGCTCAGCGCGCTTCACCACATTGATATCGTAGGGTGCACGACGCAGGGTTAGTTTGGTGCCCTCCTTGCACTTCTCCGAACGACCGTCGATGGCCACGAGGAAATTATGGCTGCGGCTCTCTACGTCGAGTTCGATCACAGCGGAGTCAGGCAGTACGATAGGGCGTACGTTCAGGGAATGAGGAGCGACAGCCGTCATTGAGAACACCTTCGTGCCAGGCACGATGATAGGTCCACCGTTGGAGAGGGAATAAGCCGTAGAACCCGTAGGCGTGGAGATCACCAGACCGTCAGCCTGATAGGTGTTCAGGTACTGGCCGTTGATGCTGGCACGGACGGAGATCATTGAAGCCGTATCGCGCTTCAGGATAGCCACCTCGTTAAGAGCGCAGTTATAACCCTCAAAGGGCTCCACGTCCGTCTCCACCTTAATCAACGCACGCGACTGGATGGCGAAATCGTCGTGGTAAAGGGCTTCCAGATGGTGCTCGATATTGTCAGGATTGATATCCGAGAGGAATCCCAGACGGCCCATGTTGACACCCAGGATGGGGATATTCTTCTCACGCACACGACTGGCAGCCTTCAGGAAGGTACCGTCGCCACCCATCGAGATCACGAAGTCGGCGTCAAAGTCGTTGCCATAGAACACGTTGTCGGCATGAACATTGATTTGCAGGTCGTCCTTCAGGAAGTCATAGTACTCCGCATCGACATACAACTCGGCGCCGAGTTCTGAGAGTGTCGATAACACTTTCTGAATAGAGGCAGACTTATTCGTCTGGTAGATAT